>ERZ791906.406-NODE-406-length-52624-cov-6.102209_pt1 | contig 52624 bp, 57 predicted proteins | sample MGYA00510146_ERZ791906 | MGnify/ENA primary metagenome ERZ791906 (study PRJEB30046, sample SAMN00792096) | human gut metagenome | study: EMG produced TPA metagenomics assembly of the A metagenome-wide association study of gut microbiota in type 2... | reverse complement strand
GGACTATTCGGTGGTTGGAAGTTAATGAGAGAGGATGATAAGAAATGAATTTGATAATGAGGATATGGAACAGTCTAAATGAGAAAGGTCGTAGAGCGTGGGTTGATACCGGTAAAGCAATGGCAGATATGAAAGGCGGTATATATGCCGCAGAGGAACAACCACAAACACGCAGTCACAAGTTTGACGAAAAGACCAACAGACAGATAGACCAAGTGATTGCGTTGGTGAATGGCAAATGAAAAATACAGAATATATCATTGCGGTAACAATGTTTTCAATGTTGCTGATAGCATTTGAAATAATCGTGATGATGAATATAGGAGGATAACAAATGACAGCAGGTCAGATAAGTAAGCTACATAATTTATGCTTACAGATTAATTTGTTGGCGGCAAAACGTGACGACGCACCTGTCGTGATATATACAATGGTAGGTGACAATAAGTTTGCACCGGTTATATGTATAAGCGTGTATGAGGGTAAGCCGTTTAAAGAAATTATGTCGTTGTGTATTCCGACTGACAAAACAGTCGATAAGAAATACAGATTACAATTAAAGATGTTGGATGACATCAAGAAGAAGTTGGAGGTGAAAGAAGATGAATAACGAAGTAGAGAACTACAATAATGAAGAATTTATCACGATATTAACTGCACTTGGCAGTAACACAAAAATATTGATTAATGGTAGTGCCGATTTCGAAATACGCCATTCGTGGAATAATGGTGAGCCGTATATCAATATTGTTGCAAAAGAAAAAGACCGTTAGAGCTGGCACTCGTAAACGGTCAAAGGTAATTACATAGATTAATCTATGTTTTACATATATTATACCACAAAAAAATAAAAAATCAAGAAAGGAATGATAAAAAGTGGGTAATGCAAATTTATTAGAGGTCGCTCGTGGTGCAATCGGTGAAAGATTGGACTATGAGCTAAGCAAGGTCGTTGATAATATCGCTGACCTAAATACCAAAGCGGACGCAGTAAGAAAGATAACATTGACGTTGTCACTAAAGCCAGACAGTGAAAGACAGAACATCAAAATGTCAACACAGGTTAAGTCAACATTGACACCAACGAACAATATCGAAAGTGCGTTGTACTTGACGGAATCGGATGAGGGCAAAGCATTGGTTGAAATGTTGCCACAAGTACCGGGACAAATGGCATTAGACGGCTCGGAGCAAGATGAGCCAAAGGTTATACCAATTAAGAAAGCAATGTAATTTAAGGAGGATAAAGATAATGATTAACAAAGAGTTTATTGAAAAAATCGAGGATATGACAGGACCAAAGGTGATTGAAACAGTGCAAGGCACTTTTTCGGACGAGCACTTATATAGGGTTGAAAACAAACTTGCTGATACAATAGTCCTTTCAAGTCTAAGCGGTTTGGCAGAGATGATAAAACAAGAGATGAGCGAGTATAATCTTCCGCTGTTCGTCAGAGCAACATCAGCAGAACGAGTACACGTGTTCGGTGCAATCAGAGATGATATGCAACGTGAAAGACCTTTTACTGCCGAAGCAAAATTTATCGGTTTCGATTTTAACGAGTATATAAGCATTGAAAATATGATTATCTGCCTAAAATCACGTTTTGCACCGACAGAGGACAGAGATTATCTTGTGCAGTTGCTTGGTAACATAACAGACCAACAGAGTGTACAGACAAAAGACGACGGTATCACGCAGTCGGCAACTGTCAAGAGTGGTATTCAGTTGATAGGTGAACAGAGAATTAAGCCGATTGTTACGTTGAAACCATACAGAACATTTTTAGAGGTTGAACAACCGGAAAGCGATTTCTTAATCAGACTTAAAGACGGCAGAGCGGCACTGTTTGAGGCAGACGGTGGAGCTTGGGAACGTGAGGCAGTAAAGAACGTTGCGGACAAGCTAAGAGAATTGCTTGAAGATGTACCGAATGTACATATAATTGAATAATAAAAAAGCGGGGGAATTTAATTTCCCCCGCAATACCGTTCAACGGCATATATTATAACACATCGATATTTTAACACATAGAAAGGAAAATGTCAAATGTTCGGATACATTGATGTTGATAAAGAGATAACAGGCAACTACGGCGAGGACAGTTGTGGCGAAGAAGTAGTTGCCTGTACTTGTGACGAGTGCAATGAGCCTATATTTGTAGGCGACAAATACTACGAAATCGCAGATATAGTTGTCTGCGAAAACTGTATAGAGGAATTCGTGAGGACGGGAGAGGTAGATATATGAGTGAAGATATTAAGATATTAGAAAATGCAGAGGGTGAGTTTGGAATTATTACAGTGAACCAACTACCGGTTATATCGGAGCAGTTGGACAAACTGCAAGAGATTATTCAGGAACGTACACAAAGTGCCTTGCAATATGAGTGTACGGAGGATAATTACAAGCAAATAAAGTCAATGAGAAGTGCATTAACAAAAGAACGCACGGAACTTGAAAAACGTTATAAAGAGGCTATGGAAACAGCAATAGCACCGATACAAGCGGTACAGAACAAGTTCAAAAGTTGTATGAGTGTTTACAAAGATACAGACGCACAGCTGAAAACAAAAATAAACAGTGTGGAAAACGGTATAAAGGACATCAAGAAACAAGAGGTTGTTGAATATTTTAACGAGTATGTAGCCTCAAAAAATATTGATTTTCTTACATTTGACAAGCTCGGTATTAACATAACAATGTCGGCAAGTATGAAATCATTAAAAAACGCTGTAAAAGATGCCATTGACAGAGTATCTTGTGATTTAAAAATGATTGAAACGCAAGAGGACAAAGAAGCTATACTTGTCGAGTACAAGAAAAGCCTCAACGTATCGGAAGCAGTTCAAGTCGTCAAGGCTCGTATGCAGGCTATACAAGAGGAAAAAGAAAGAGAGATTGAAAGAAAAAGAGCAGAGATACAAAAAGAAGTTGCCTCACAAAAGGTTGATGAGCAAATAGAAAAGCCGCTCACACCACCGGAAGTAATCAAGCCGGCAGAAACAGAGATTAAGCCACAAGAAGAAAAAATATTTGCGGTACAGTTTAAGGCATACGGCACGCGACAACAGTTAAAGCAATTAAAAGAATTTATGAAGAAAGAAGGTATTCGTTATGAATAATCAAATTGCAAGACAAAAACCGTCATTTAGTACGGCGATTACAACGGATAAATTCCAGAGAGCTATAAATAACACGTTGCAAGACCCGAACCGAGCAAGACGCTTTACATCATCTATCATTTCGGCGGTGTCTGCCAATCCTGCACTACAAGAGTGTGAGGCAGGAACGATAGTGTCGGCGGCGTTGCTCGGTGAAAGTCTTAACTTATCTCCGTCACCGCAGCTTGGACAATATTACCTTGTGCCATTTAATGATAACAAAAATCATTGTAAAAAGGCACAATTTCAGCTTGGATATAAGGGATATATTCAGCTTGCGATACGCAGTGGATATTATAAAAAGCTAAATGTACTTGCTATCAAAAAAGGCGAACTCGTTAAGTTCGACCCTTTGGAAGAAGAAATAGAAGTACAGTTAATTGACGACGAAGAACAAAGAGAGCAAACCGAAACAATCGGCTATTATGCAATGTTCGAGTATCAGAACGGTTTTAAAAAAGCAATTTATTGGTCTAAGTCAAAAATGGAGCAACACGCATTGAAGTATTCACAAGGTTACAAAGCAAGAAAAGGTTATACATTTTGGGAAAAAGATTTTGACGGTATGGCATATAAAACTATGTTACGTCAGCTAATCTCCAAATGGGGCATTATGTCCATTGAAATGCAAGACGTTTATTCAAAGGATATGGCAGTAATCAACGAGGACGGCGAAACAGAATACATAGATACAATCGATACGACGTATACGGAAGTTGAACAGCAAGAACCTGATGATTTTGGGGAACAACAGCCAAATGTTCCTACAGAAGAAGCAGGTGAGCCTATGTCACTTGATGATTTTGATTGATATGGAATACAACATCATCAGTACAGGTAGTAAGGGGAACGCCGTAGTTATTAATGATGTTATACTCATAGATTGCGGCGTTTCGTTTAGAGCGTTAAAGGACGTATACAAGAATATAAAAATTGTGTTATTAACACATATCCATTCGGACCATTTTAACAGGCGAACAATTAAAGCGTTGGCGAATAACCGCCCAACATTACGGTTTGCGGTGGGAGTTCACCTGTTAAATGATTTGGTTGAATGTGATGTCGATAAAAGCAATATAGACGTTGTAGAGGCGGGCAAGACATACAATTATGGATTGTTTCAAATATCACCTATAAAGCTGTATCACGATGTACCAAACTTCGGATACAGAATATTTATGAACAACGAGAGACTGATATATGCAACCGACACCAACAGTATGAAAGGCATAAAGGCTGAAAATTACGACCTTTATATGATAGAAGCAAATTACATAGATGAAGAAATACAAGAGCGAATACGAGAGAAAGAACGACAAGGACAGTATGCTTACGAGCGTGGTGTTTTACATACACATCTAAGCAAACAAAAATGTGATAATTTCATTTACGAAAACATCGGGCGTAATGGTTCATATGTATATCTACATCAACACGAGGATAGAAATAATGGAAATACAGGGTGTAATCAAGGACTATGACGGCGAATTTCTTACGATAGTCGCACCGTTTGACAATACAAGTGTATTGGAACAGAAGTGTATAACAGATTGTGAAATTCGTTTGAACGACGGACGGAGTATATCGAACAAACAAAGACGTAAGATATTCGCACTGGTGAACGATATAGGTACATACATAAGCGGAATATCAAATAAGCGTGAGTATCAAGAAGAATTGAGGTTGATGAAACTGCTGTACATAATAGACAAGAGCGATAACGAAGCACTTCGCAGGCAACTTACGTTGAATTATTGTGAGTGTTTGGATATTGATATATTCAGTCTGTCGGACGTAGATATGACAACCGCTAAAGATTTTATATCGTGGCTCATTGAACTATGCATAAATCACGATATACCGACAAATGACAGTCTATTAAATATAACAGAGGATATAGATAGGTATTTGTATCTATGTTGTGCAAAAAGACGCTGTGCGGTGTGTGGGAAGAGAGCCGACATACATCACGTCGATACTGTCGGTAGCGGTATAAATCGCAAAACCACACACCACTTAGGTAAGGAAGTTCAGCCGCTATGTAGGTTACACCACACAGAGGCACACAAAATAGGTAAAACAGACTTCAACAACAAGTACCATTTAACATCAGTAAAACTTGATGAATACTTGTGTAAGGTACTTGGATTGAAGAAATAAAGAGGAGGAAATGCAATGATAAAAATAAGAGTAGAAAATGCATACACGAACGAAGTATTTGAAACCGAATGTGACGGTGCATTGATTTCAACGCACCAACGCAAAGGAAATAATTGTGTAACACATTCGATTGTCATTGGAAGATTTAATATTAAATCATTAAAACTCATAAGAAAAGATATAAAGGAAATTTTAAAGAAAGTATTTAAGGGGGGAGGAAGAATTGAATAAAGTTATATTAATGGGACGCCTTACAAAAGACGTTGAGATAAGACAAACGCCGAACAATCTTTCGGTCGCAAGATTTACTATTGCGGTAAATCGAAGATTTGTGAAAGACGATGGACAACAGGCTGATTTTATTAACTGTATTGCGTGGCGTAAGACAGGCGAATTTATCGCACGATATTTCCAAAAGGGCAGTATGATTGCCGTAGTCGGAAGTATTCAAACAAGAAGTTGGGACGGTAATGACGGTAAAAAGCAGTATGCGACAGAAGTTATTGTAAACGAGGCGTACTTTACCGGCTCAAAATCTGAAAACAGTACAGGCAGTAATACCGATTTGTCTGATAGTGGTTTAGATGATTTAAACAGTCAATACGGTGAGGATTTTGCAACAATCGGTGATGAAGAAGATTTGCCGTTTTAAGAGGTGTAGTGTATGAACAACGGAATTAACTACTTTCCGCTGAACGTACATTTAGATGATAAATTTGAATTAATCGAGGCTGAATTTGGGCTGAAAGGGTTTGCGATAGTCGTTAAGTTGTTCCAAAAGATATACGGACAGCAAGGTTACTATTGTGAATGGACAGAAGACGTTGCATTATTGTTCGGAAAGAATGTAGGTTTGGGTGGTGATGCCGTGTCCGAAATAGTGAGAGCCGCGATTAAAAGAGGTATATTTGACAGTGAACTTTATGACAAGTATCAAATCTTGACTTCGAGAGGAATACAAGAAAGATACTTCGAGGCAGTCAGTCGCCGTAAAGAAGTTGAAGTCAGAAAAGAGTACCTCTTAATTAAAGTCGACCAAATTTATAAGAATGTACGCATTTTAAATGAAAATGTAAACATTTCAAGCAAAAATGTAAACATTTCCGAACAAAAGAAAGTAGAAGAAAGTAAAGTAAAAGAAAAGAAAGCAGAAGAAAGGAAACTGCCACGTCTGCCTGTAAGAATTGTTAAGCTATATGAGAACAATATAGCACCTTTGACACCAATTACACTGCGAGGCTTAGATGATTGGCTGAATGATATGTCGGAGGATGTTGTTATATACGCAATCGAAGAAGCTGTAAAGAACAACAAACGTAATTACAGGTACATAGAGGCAATACTTCGCAATCATTTTAATGCGGGACGTACTACCCTTGCGGAAGTGCAAGGTGCAAAGAAAACATACCACAAAGGGAATGAACAAAGCGTATATGATGACAACGGTGTTGATTATGACGAACTTGAAAAAATAATGAGGGAGCGAATGTAGTGGTAATATTAGCAATAGACCCCGGTAATGCACAAAGCGGTTGGTGTGTTATTGACGAGGAAACAATGAAACCGCAAGATTTTGGAAAGACCGATAACAACGAATTGTTAGACAGTTTTGAACGTCTGATAAGAGTATATCAAGTAGACATTGTTGTTATCGAAATGGTGGCGTGTTACGGTATGCCGGTTGGGTGTGAAGTGTTTGAAACGTGTGTGTGGATAGGCAGGTTTACCGAAAAAGCAAAGCAATTACAAAAGGATGTTCAATACATGACACGCAAGGACGAAAAAATTAATATCTGTCACAGTATGAAAGCCAACGACGCAACTATTCGCAGGGCTTTGATAGACAGATTTGCAAAGCACGATTTAAAGAACGGCAAGGGAACAAAGAAAAATCCTGACTGGTTTTACGGTTTCAAAAGCGACATTTGGGCGGCTTATGCAGTGGGGATAACGTGGGTTGATATGGAGGAATAAGACAATGACTATTAAATTACCAATGGACGTGGAAATAGAAATGAATACGCGTTTGCCATATGATTTCGATGATATTATTCGCAAGACATTTAAAGAATATTTAGGCGAAGCAAAAACAGAAAATTTAGATTTTAATAAATTAAAATTTATAGACCTTTGCATTGCCTCGATCCGCAACTCGAAAGACGCAAAAGAGGCAGTTCAAGATATAATGCTCGAGCAAACAGAAATCAGATTAAAAATGTTTAATCAATTTCCGGAAAAAAATTCGTTTTTTAACATGAATTTTATGGCTCATTACTATGAAATGGGTAGAGCAAGCGCATTACTGCATACTGGATATAGCAGTAATTACACAGAAAATGAAACTATTATGAAAGTGGTTATAAGAATTATAAAAGTGGTTAGTGATTTTGAGGAGGAAGAAAATGGCGAAGAAAAAGAGAATTAAAATCGGTGCTATGTATCGAGAATATGGCGAAATGGAAGGAGTGTTATGCCGTAATTGCTGTAACTTCACAACAATAGTAGTTGACGGAAAACATCACTGCAAATGCAAGGCGTATGGTATAACGAGAGAGGCTAATACAAACTGGCGTAGCAAATATGAGGCGTGCGGATTGTATAACACACCGATAGACGAAAAGTATAAACCAATATTCAAAGGAGCGAATAAGTAATGAATACACCGATAATTAGACCGAGTTTGATTTATTTAATTAATCTTGCTGGCGGAATGAAAACAGCATTGATTGTAATTACCGTAATAGCTGTCATTGTTGCTATTACGGCGAGCAGTTGCATATCAATATCTTGTTGTTTGGACGACCCCTCAGAGTCAACATGGAAAAAACTATTTAAAATTTCGGTTATATCCGGAATATGCTGTACACTTGCGTACGTAGCGATACCAAGTGAAAAGACTTGTTACACAATGCTTGTCGGTTCACAACTGACACCGCAGAACATTCAAAGCGTCGGTAATGATTTGAAGTCTGCGGTAGATTACATATTTGAGAAGATAGACGAATTGGAGGAATAGAAAATGTGGAATGAATTAAAGCCGTGTCCATTCTGTGGGAGCAATAATATAGTCATTTATGATAAAAGTTTCAATAGTGGACCATACTATGATATTTTTTGCCGAGATTGTCAAGCGTCTGTACGTTTTGCTGATGAAAGCGAAACAGAAGAAGGTGCGGTGAATATGTGGAACACACGAATAGCACCGGAACAAAAACCAATGACACTTGATGAGGCGATAGAACATTGCGAAGAAGTCGCAACTAAAAATTGTTCGGAATGTGCAGAAGAACACAAGCAACTTGCAAATTGGTTACGCACGCTAAAGTATTTAGAAGAAAACGCGGTTATGCCGATACACAAAAAGCAAGATTGGTTAGACATAGCGGAACACTACGGTATTAAACAAATTCCGGTAGCGATTGAAGAAATGGCTGAATTAACACAAGTGTTGACTAAGTATTTGAGAATATCGCAAGGCGGTCAGTTTGTACTAAAATTAATGTTCGAAGTTCAAGACAGCATAGAGGAAGAATTATCGGACGTAATTGTAATGATGATACAGTTGCAATATTTATTTAACATTGACAATGACACAATAAACAAAATTGCAGACGAAAAACTGAAAAGAACGTTAAAATTAATGGAGGAACAAAAATGAAGTTTAGAACAAAACCGTGTGAAATTGAGGCAGTACAATGGACGGGCAGAAATGTAGCAGAGATTATGCGATTTGTAAAAAATGAAAGTGCTATTATTACAAACGGAGTATTGATAATAAAAACCTTAGAGGGCGATATGGTAGCAAGCACAGGTGACTACATCATCAGAGGACTACGAGGGGAATATTACCCGTGTAAGCCTGATGTGTTCCACGCGAAGTACGAGCCGTGCGAATAAGAGGTGACGATATGAGAACTGAACAATTTGAAGAAGTTATAAATAACCGCATAGAAACGTGTAAAAGCGTTCTTTGCAGTAAAGCAGAAGAATATGCAACCGATGATAGATTACATAATTTCAAAGTGGCGGGTAAATTGCAGAAATGCACAGCGGTTAAAGCGTTAGGCGGTATGATGGCAAAACACACCGTATCAGTCTATGACCTAATCGAAGATTACGAGCAAGGCAAGGCAATATCACGAGAAATGTGGGCTGAAAAGATAGGCGACAGTATAAATTATTTGCTGTTGCTTACGGCGTTGTTGGAGGAAGATATAGAAGATGACAATTAAAGATATATATAATTTAATGGATATGTGCAGACGCTTTAAGTTTGAAAGTTCCGATACAAGCGGAAAAAGTCCCGAAGAAGTTAGAGCGTATGCAGAGGGATATATCCGTTGCAAAAGTTGCGTTATGGCAGTATTAAACGCAATGAAAGACAGAATGGAAAGAGCAAACGAGCCTACAAAGGTGTTAATCGAAGATTGCGATTTCTCTGTGCGTACACATAACTGCTTGAAACGTACCGGAATGAAAACACTCGGTGACATCAAGAGTGTTGAGCAGTTGCAGAATGTAAGAAATTTAAGCAAAAGATGTGTAGGTGAAGTGATTGACAAACTAAGAGAATACGGTATTGAGTTACCGGATAGTGAGGAATAACAATGAATTTGGAACAAAAAGCGTTTGAGCGACTACGTTTAGGTGCAGAAACGTCAGAACGCCTATATAATGCACCGCTGATAATCTGTTACAGCGGTGGCAAGGATAGCGACGTATTATTGCAGTTAGCTATAAACAGCGGTATCAACTTTGAAGTATTACACAACCATACAACAGTGGACGCACCCGAAACGGTATATCATATACGCAACACGTTTAGACGATTAGAATTGCAGGGCGTAAAATGTACGGTGGAAAAACCGACGTACAAAGGCAAACCTGTAACAATGTGGTCTTTGATACAGCAGAAGATGTTTCCGCCTACTCGGCTGATTAGATACTGTTGCTCAGTCCTAAAGGAAAAAGGGGGGAGAAACAGGGCTGTTGCGACAGGTGTTCGCCGCGCTGAAAGCGTTGCAAGGTCAAAGCGCGGAATATACGAAGATTTTGCAAGCAATAAAGAAAAGAAAATCATTTTAAATAACGATAATGACGATAAACGTCGTTGGTTTGAACGTTGCGAAAAACAGGCGAAAACGCTTGTCAATCCGCTTGTGGATTGGCAAGATGATGATGTAAAAGACTATATTCAAAGTGAGGGAATAACCTTAAATCCACTGTATTGCGAGGGATTTCGTCGTGTCGGTTGCGTTGGGTGTCCTATGGCGGGAAAACATAGATATGCCGAATTTCGCAGGTATCCGACTTATAAAAAGGCATATATACATGCCTTTGACCGAATGCTTGAAACAAGAAAAGCAAACGGCAAAGAGGGGACATGGCAAACAGGATATGATGTGTTTAGGTGGTGGTTGGAGGAGGACTTCAACCAATACGAAATCGGAGAGGAATTTTACGAGGAGGAACAGTAATGCAAGTAGAATTAAAAGTGAACGATAAAAGCGTTCAAGCTGAAATCAGCGAGGAACAGTTAAAAGAGACAGTATTGTTTGAACAGCTAAAAAAGCTGGGATTGATTGAGGAACAACGGACAGGCTATGAGAGGGTTGAAAAAAGTGAAATGTATTATCTTGTCGATATATACAATAATATAATGAGAGTTACAGAAGATAATGACCAAGGTGATAAGCAATGTTATAGCACAGGAAACTATTACAGTGACAAGATGATTGCTGAGAACAATGCAAGAGCAGACAGATTACTCCGTCAACTAAGACAATGGCAGGCATTGAATGATAGGGCGATAAATTGGAAAAATAAGGATATTCGCAAATATACTATAAGATATGACTATGCTATGAATATGTTCAATGTAATTCCAAATGTCTGTGAAAGATGTTTAAATGATGTGTATTTTACTACAAGAGAAACAGCCCAAAGAGCTATAAATGTGTTTAAAGATGAACTGATATGGTATTTTACCGAGTATGTTCAGAGATTAGACGAGGTACAAAATGGTTAAAGAACAATTATGTTGGACGTGTCAGAAAGCTGGCGGTGATTGTTCGTGGAGCAGTTGCTTTCAACCTGTGGAGGGTTGGACTGCTGAAAAGGTACACCGCAAGACGTACGATTCGTATAGGATTGAAAAGTGTCCGGAATATGTACCGGATAAAGCAAGCAATTCTGAAAACAAGAAAAAGACACGAGTAACCAACAAAGAATTAGATACAATGAAAAGATTAAGAGATAATGGTCTATCATATTTTGAAATAGCAAAGATTGTGGACAGAAACCCTGACGTGGTTAGGGCGAATTTGGTGAGGTGTTGATATGGATAAAACAGCGAAGAAACTAAAACAAAAACGCAGAGCTGTAAGGCAGGTGATAAAAAACGCCGAAGAAGAAAGAATATTAAAAAATTTTGATGAAATTGCAAAGAAACGCGGTATTAAGAAATTCAATAGAAAGAAAGCATTGCAGTCGTACAAGATTGTTGAAAACGAAGTTACAACAGAGGGTGTTGTCAATCTTGTGGTAGTAGGTGCGTGGTATCTGCGTATAAAATGTAAATGGGGTCAAAAACGCGTGTGTCAATACATAGAGGGAGTTATTCGATATATTGGGGTTGTGTATAACCGTGAACGCGATATTGATAAACTCGCAGAGGAATTAAAAGATGAGTGCGATTTTGATTATGAAAAACTGATGAACGATTTTGACCCACTAAAAATCAAGACAAGCACTGCCGAGCAAGACCGCATTAAAATGGTTACGTGTGCAATGAAAAACAATGCACCTATAATCCTGTATACGTTCTATTCAATGTTGAAATGGAAGAAGAAACGTATAACAGAATTAGGACAGGCAATAAAGGAGGTTTTAATGGGTATGCAGGACGGCAAGCTGAAAGAGGTTAAAGAGGTCGTAAGAAAAGAATGCGGTATGACATTCTATTACGACGGAAGGATATTGTATAGCAAATAGGAGGACAGGAGATTGACGGAGTTTAGATTTTCAAGAACATTAGATAGGTTAGGAATAAACTACAATACGCAGGGATTGATATATTTTCTGTGCGTGAACGCAAGACGACTGCCGGAGCAAGATAAGGCAGTGCTGAATATGTGTCTTGAAGTGGCAGGGGAAGACTATCAAGCGTTGTATAAATTTCTGACGGACAGCTCCGTCAATCACGTCTACATACAAATGCAATACGGATTGCACCCGAAACGATTATTCAACCTAAAACGAGAATTTTATAAACGGTTTCGGTATAACTTAACTCACTTTGAGTTGCGGTAGAAAATGTGGTATAATATATATGCTCACTTGAGAGATATTATATTTTTTCATTTATTCCTAAAAAAGACGGTTACCAAACGGTAACCGTCTTTTTTGTTATGCGTTTTCAATCAGTCTTTCCACGATTTGACTGATATTTTCACGTCTTTCGAGAGCAAGTGACTGAAGCTTTTTCTTAGCTCCTGCCGATAACGTTATTGTTGTTCGGTAGGTATCACCCTCTGACACTTCACCAAAGTACTGTTCGTACACTTCCGGTGAAGCGTGTTCTTCAGCGAACGCCTTTGCGTCAGCTTCGGAAAGTGGAACGATTTTTTCACCTGAAGTCCACATATTGCCGTCGGCTTCAGCATAGGCAGTTCTTGCACCGCCATATCCGTACAAGAAAAACTCACCTGTACGCTTTACATACAGTTGCTCGCAAAGGGCGTCAAAATCGCCCGACGGCAAGCCGTTGGAGTATCCGCACACTTCCTGTGCGGTGTCTGTGTCGTACTTACGACCCTTAATTATTTTTTGCATTTTAAATTCCTCCTATTAATTAAATTTGATTTTATCATTGATAAAATCTTCTACATTATTGGTTCTAAAGTCCTCTGTTGGAAAACATCCTTCTCCATTTCCGCAACGATAACCTATTACTTCGTCTTCCCAGCCTGTTACCTCAATCCAATATGAGGTGTTATCGCTCTCTGTTTCAGGTATACCAAAACGGAGAGTTCCATTTGGTTCAGGGTATCTTGGTGGAATCGTGTAGTCTGTCTTTGATGTTATTAATTTGATAAGAGCCTTACCGCTTTCGGTAAACTCTCTTTCATATTTTGACACCACTATTGACAGTGGCTTTCTATATTCTTTCATATTTTATCTTCCTTTCTTGCTATCATATTGCACCTCTGCATTGCACCGACGCACCGAAATGCGTCGGAATTGCACTTTTACATATACTTTTTTAACTCACTCTGTAATTCTTTCAATTTTGCTTTTGCATCCTCATATTCTTCTGCTGTCCAAAAATGAGGAACATAGCCGTCTTCACCTTCATTATAGAAATCATTATATTTTTTCTTTGCTTTTTGTGCTTCTTCTTTTGTGCTATACAAATTTCCTGCAGTTTTTATAGCCTCACATCTTTGAACTATTTGCTCCCAAGAAACAATATTTTCTTCAATTTCTTTTCTTTTTGCTATTTTTTCTTTTTCACTATTCATTTGGACTAATTCGTCCCATTCGTCTTGATTTATGATATAAACATTTCCTGATGAACCGGTAAATTGTCCGTCCGATTCTCTGTTTAAAAATCCAAGAATTTCATCGAACATAAGATATTTTAAATCTATACTCTCACCTCTGATACCTATAAAAGCTCTATCTCTAAATTCTTTTACATATTGCTTTTTCTCTTCGTCAGTCAATCGTCTTGCTTTTGTTAATTGACCTCTGCCGTCTAAGTGACAAACTAAATATTCTTTCATTTTAATCTTCCTTTCTCTTGCCTTTCGGCTGACTTCTTTTGCTATTTTCTGATTATAGTATAGCAAACTTTTATGCCAAAGTCAATACTTTTATGCCAAAGTTAAATAAGATTATGAAAAGTGTACATATATTCCTATGGTGATTTATGCAATATGTACAAAATGCAAAAATATTAAAATTGGAAAATAGTGTGGGGGATAGATTTGATTTACTACATATAGTAGGTAGAACCGTCGTGAGGACGGTGGGTTAATATTTCACTGATTGTCGGTGGGGACGGAAATATTAAATTCGTGAAAAAGGGGGTGTCAGCCATCGCAAAACAGAGAACATATACAGACGCCGACCGTGAGCAGGCATTTGCGGAATACACGGTATTGGGAAATTGGGAATTAGTATCACGCAAAATGGGTATTCCCGTAAACACATTAAAATCGTGGTGGCGACGACATCCGCCTGATATGGACGAATATGCAGAAAAACGGCGAGAGGTCCGCGAGGGCTTCATCGAAACGGCGAGCAGAGCTATTGAAAATGGTGCGGAACTGATTAACAGGCGTATGGAATTAGCATTAAAACATCAGCGTGAATTGGAAGAACTGATGAACGATGTTCCAGCTGATGAAATGACGGCAACGCAAAAACAGGAATTGCGAGCGAAGATACGGTCATTGGAACTGCACAAATTGTCTGAAATCAGTACGGCGGTCAATACGTTGTATGACAAACGTGCATTAGCACAGGGACAATCGACTGAAAATACGACGATTGAAATTAAAATGCCACAGGACGTGATGAAATATGCAGAATAGTCTGAAATTAGACCTATCACGCACAAATCCGAAACAGGAACAGTTTTTCACCGCACATAACAGAATGATTATGTACGGTGGGGCGAGAGGTGGCGGAAAGTCGTGGGCGGTAAGAATGAAAGCTGTTCTATTGGCTATCAGATACAGTGGAATTAAAATGTTGTTCCTACGACGGACGTATCGTGACTTGGAGCGTAACCACGTCCGAGAGTTGGAGCCGTTGCTAAAAGGCATAGCAAGATATAGCAAACAGGAAAAGTGTTTCTATTTCAATAACGGTTCACTGTTGGAAATGGGGTATTGCGACAGTGAGAGCGACGTCAATCAATATCAGGGTATCGAATACGACGTGATATTTATGGACGAGGCTACGCAATTTACTGAATATCAGTATTCAACACTGACTGCGTGTATTCGTGGTGCCAATCCATTCCCAAAACGAATGTATCTGACGTGTAACCCCGGCGGTGTCGGTCACGAATGGGTTAAACGTCTGTTTGTGTCAAAAAAATACCGTAATTCTGAAAATCCTAACGACTATCTGTTCATTCCAGCGACAGTGTTTGATAATGCGGTGTTATTGGAAACAGATATAGGCTATGTTGATATGCTAAATAACCTGCCCGACGGACTGCGAGAGGCGTGGCGTGACGGCAGTTGGGACTTGCTCGAAGGGCGGTATTTCAACGAATTTGATAGGTCAATACATATCGTTGAACCGTTTCAGATACCCGAACATTGGCGCAAATATCGTGGTATGGACTACGGTTTGGATTGTTTGGCGTGTGTATGGGTGGCTATTGACGAACACGGTAACTACTATGTTTACCGCGAGTACGCTGAAAGCAATAAGGTTATTTCAGTCGGTGCAGGGGAAATAGTCAATCTGACGCCGACTGACGAACGAATAGAATACACCGCCGCCCCACCCGATATGTGGGGCAGGACACAAGAAAGCGGTAAGACAAAGGCGGATTTGTTCCGTGAGGGCGGTTTGCCACTGTTGAAAAGTTCAAATAACCGTGAGGCAGGTTGGTTGGCGGTCAAAGATTTATTACAGGTCAAAAACGGCAGTAGCCGATTGATGATATTCGATAATTGTATTGAATTAATCGACTGTTTAACATCATTGCAACGTGATACCAAACATCCAACGGATTGTGCGACAGAACCGCACGATATAACACATTTACCTGACGCGTTGCGATATTTCGTATTGCAATTCACATCACCGTCAAAACCGCCAAAAGAGGAAAAGACGGCGGTACAAAAGTACAGAGAGAAAGCATTAAAAGGCAGATTAGAAAAAAGGAGGAGCTATTTCTAATTATGAAAATCAAGAGAATAAAGAGAAAATGTGAAGTCAGAGGGTGTAAGAATACCGATACATATTCACTGACAAACACAAATGAATTCGGTAACAGCGTCATAATTTGCGAGGAATGTTTGAAAAAAGCGGTTAAAGCTGTTGCAGAATACGACCCGTCAGCAGAGAAAAAGACGGTATCAGTACCACCGCCACCACTATTTTTCCACGGTGGAATAGAGAAAACAGCTAAAAACGTGGAAGAAACAGCGGAAACAAAGCCTATTCCATATACAAAAGAGTATTTGGACAGCGTTAAATACAACGATTTGAAAAAAATCGCAAAGGAAATGGGTATCAACGCAAACGCCGACAAAGAAACGTTGATTGAAAGCATTTTACAGGCTGATTAAGGGGGAATGGCTATGAATGTAACAGGGTTTCTGCTATGCGTTATAGCTATTCAGACGCTAATCATAGTAGGAATGTCAATAGTGCAACATATCGAACGCAAAGACCTGTATAACAGGTTGATGTGCAGAAATATGACCGAATACAACAACATCAAAGCCGATGAGCCGAAGCAACCTATCAGCAGGCATAAAGCCGTTTTGAATAGGTGGCGCAAGAACGACGTAAAGGTGGGTGATGAATAATGAATTTGAGATATTCACCTGTATTGCAGGGCATAAAAGCGAGCGTAAAGAGTATGTTTTCGCCACCTAACAGTGAAAGTGCAGATGATGAAGAAGTTGACAGAGTAATTGACACCGACGACGACGGAAACCAACTGTACAAAGAAGATATTATTGCAAATATTCACGAAGAATTAGAGAAACGCCGTTCAGCACGTTCAGCATTGGAAACACAATGGCATTTAAACGCTAATTTTTTAGTCGGTAATCAGTATTGCGATTTTAACCCATACAGTCGCGAAATAGAGCAGTTGGAGCCTGTATATGATTGGTTGGAACGCGAAACGTTTAATCAGATTGCACCGTTAATAGATACGCGAATTGCGAACTTAAAGAAAATCAATTACAGAATGAAAGTCAATCCACGCACGAACGAGTTAGAGGACTACGCAAAAGCTGAAACATCAACTACGATATTGCAGTATTTGCAGACTTCAAGCGATTTTGACACCAAAAAGAACACTGCGATACAGTGGAACGAATTGTGTGGTAATTGTTTTTGGCTATCGTGGTGGGACAAAGACAAAGGCGAGAAATACGCCACAGAAAAAGTCGTCGCTGTTGATGATGAAGGCAACGAACAAAAATTTGAACAAGCGTTTTATCAAGGTGATTTGGAGTACGGACTGATAACACCGTATGAGGTGTTCCCTGAAAGCATTTTCAAAGAAGGTGTAGAGGCGCAACGTTCAATTATTTTGGAGCAGGTCAAGACCAAAGAGGAAATATACGACCTATACGGTATCAAGGTTGAGGGTACAACGGTTGAAACGTTTGAATTGACACCTGTTGTTGCCGGAGGCGGTTTCGGTTACGAGAATACCGTCACAACATTAGGTACACGTTCGGTAGATAACGCCGCAAAAGTGATTACATACTTTGAACGTCCGACAAAACATAGACCGGACGGAAGAATGATAATCATTGTCGGTGACGAACATTTGGTTTACTACGGTCCGCTACCGTATTCACGCATACCATTAACGCAAATGATGTGTCGTGAAACGGCAGGACAATTTTTCGGTAGGTCAGTAATCGAAGATTTGATACCACGTCAGCGTGCGTATAACGGTTGTCTAAACCGTATACACGAATACATCAAACGCATTGCAATACAGGGTTTCTATGCCGAAGAGGGCAGTATCGACATTGAAGAATTTGAACAAAACGGTGCGGCACCGGGTGCAATGTTGGTATACAGACAGGGAACAAACCCGCCGATACCTATTCCGAATGGCAATTTGCCGTCAGAGATTATGACAGAACGATACAATCTGAAAAGCGATATGGAATATGTAGCAGGTGTATCACAGCTGATGATGAACGGTGCAACGCCTGCAGGCGTAACGTCAGGTACAGCTATACAGAACCTTGTTGACATAGACAATACACGTCTATCACTGACAGGCGACCATATCCGAAACAGTATCAAAAATTTAGCGGTAATGTGGCTTGAAATCTACAAAAAATACGCAAATACACGACGTGTACTGAACTGTACAGGCAAAAACCGTATCGGTAATGCAATTATTTGGAATAGCGACGATATTAACAGCTATGACGTTGAATACGTCACTGAAAACGAACTTTTAATGTCAGAAGAAGTGCAAAAGGAGCGTTTCTTTGACGCATACAAAATGGGACTGTTCACTGACGCAAACGGTCAGATACCTGAACGTGTAAAACAGAGGGCACTGGAGTTTATGAAAGTAGGCAATTACACCGAAATAATGAACATCAATGCACTGCAAATACAAGCGGCACAACGTGAAAATGTATTTTTTGAGCAGGGTGCAGTACCGAGAGTATCAGAGTTTGACGACCACGATATACACATAGACGAACACCTGCGGTATATCTTGCAGTTGGATTTTCAGCTGTTAAAACTGAAAAAGCCTGAGTATGCAAAAGCATTAGAGGACCATATCAGATTACATAAACAAGCACAGACACAAGACCAACAGCAGAATGTGTTGGCAATGTTAGCACAACAACAAGGACAAAGATAGGAGGACTATACATAATGGATAATTTTGACGACGCAAAACAGGCGACCGAAGATATGTTCGACGGTCAAGAGGTATTGGGTGAAGAAAATACCCCACAAGATACCCCACAAGATACCCCCCAAGAACCACAACAAGAGGGACAAGTACAAGAGGAACAACCGCAAGAACAGGTACAAGAACAACCGCCGCAAGAGAATAATGCGGTTGATGAGGCGGCAAATGTAGCACAGGTGGCGGCACAAGCGGCGGCTGAACGTGAACAGGAATACCAACGTATTATGGCAGAAAATGAACAGCTAAGACAGACAAATAACGAATTGCAACAGACTATAACACAACAATCACAACAACGTGAGCAAGCGATTATAGAGGACGCAACGCAAATGCCTATGTTGGACGTTAATCGTTTAGCGTTCGAGGACGATGCAACTGTTCAGAAAATGCAACAGGACTATGCAAATGCAATGCAAAAGTACGTCACACAACAAGTAATGAAAGACGTTGAGCCGGCATTGCAATACGCAAAGGACGGTATGCGTGAGAAAGAAAAGAGAGAAATGCTTGAGGCGTTCAAAGGTGTTGATGAACTGAAAGGTATTAACGATATGTTGCCACAGCTGGACTACATAATTGAACATAACAAGTGGTTAGCCAACGACGACATACCTATGGACGAAAAGTATTTGACGGCGTATATGATTGCAAACGGCGTAAATTCTGCGAATACACCGCCACCGTCAGACCCAACAGCAGAAGAATTAATGAAATACTACGACAGCAATCCTGAATTTCAACAAATGATTGAAAAAAAGAGATTGGACGACATTAAACAAAGTCAGCAAGTGCCTGCAATGTCAGCGTCAAACGGCGCTGTAAACGCGGCATTAACAATAAAAGAAAAACCAACAACTTGGGACGACGCCTCCAAAAGAACACGAAATATGTTCAGAGAGAGATAACGTACCCACAAATGACAAAAGAGGGAGATACTTAAATGGGAAGAGAACAAAACTTAAAAACTATTGAAGAGGCTCTAAAATCTAACTACTTACCGGTATGGAATAACCTACTCGGTATCGAGCCTACACCACTACTATCAAAAATCAAGAAAAAGCCATTGGTAGCAAATGAGATTGTTGCGTCAGCTCCAATCGGTCTATCAGGCGGCTTTGGCTACGGCGAAGAAGGACTTGCGACACCCGAAGCAGGTAACGTTATGTTCAAGCGTTTCAGAACATACGCAAAAGATATGTATACAAACGTTGAATTGTCAATCAAAGCTGTACAACTTACAGGCAAGGACGGCGCTATGGCAAACGCACTTGACACAGAAGTTAAGGCGGCGTACGAAACAGCAAAATGGAATGTCGGACGTTCACTATTCGGCAATGGTACAGGTGCATTAACAAAGGTTGTTAAACAGACAACTCCGACAACAAAAGTTGAAGTAACTGACATTAAGTACGTCAAGGAAGGCTTGATTGTAGACTTTTATCCGACCTCGGCTACAACACCGAACGACGTGGTTGCTAAACAGCTACGAATTATGGCAATTAATCGTACAAAGAACAGCAACGGCAACTATGAGATTATCCTTGACAAAGCACCTACAACAGCACTTGTTGACGGCTTTATGACGGTGCAGAACTCATTTAACCGCGAGATCACAGGTCTTGGTGCTATCTTCGACGATGAAGTTCCGACAATTTACGGCGTAAGCAAGGCAGACAATCCGATTATCAAACCTATTGTTATTAACGCAAATGATAATGTTGAGGACAGCATTATCACAAAGGCTCTAAGACGTGCCGAAAAGGACAAGAACTCAAAGGTTGATATGCTGTTGTGCGGTGACGAAGCGTACGACCACTACACAGAATACCTAAGAGTAAACAATATCAGAGTTGAACAGAACACCTTACAGGGTGGTTTCAAATCAATTCAGTTTGCTTTCGGCAACAGACAGGTTGATGTTGTCAACGAAATGTTCGTGCCGGATGATGAAATTTGGGGTGTTGATACATCAGCGCTTGAACTACATACACAGGAATGGAAATTCGCTGACCTACAAGGCGGTGGTATTTTCAATCTTAAGGAAAATTCATCAGTTTACAGAGCGTTGCTTGCAAACTATGGTGACCTTATCTGCTCAAATCCTGGTGGTCTAATCAGAATTTACAACTGTATTTAATCTTTACGGCAAGGTAATTATATGTTGCCTTGCCGTATTTTTGCCGTTATTTTAGGCACTTGCTGAAATATTTTTTCTGAAATGCGGTGATAGATTGGAACAAGCAGAAGTAACACTTAAAGAAATATATGAAAAAGTAAGTCTTAAAGTACCTCTTGAACAGCGACGGTTCTTTAATTTCTTTAACGACACCGTTGCAGAACTTGAAGCATTATATCCCGACTTACTGTTCAAAGAGGGTGTGCATTTTACACCGGTACACGATTTATCGGACGAAAACGTTGTATTACCGCTTTATACTCCGGCAATCGTGGACAATATCTTATACCTTTGTGGTTATGACCAACAAGGTATATTCAAACAAGAATTTACACGAAAATCAAGAAATGCCTATGTGCATTATTGGAAAAATCACGCACATAACAGACGTGTACGACGAATGAGGTGGTAGAGAAGTGTTTGACAGTGGAATATCTGCAAAAGCGTTAATAGCAGAATTACAGAGTGAAGTGGACGTCGCACTTCCTATCACAAATTCGACGTATGCAACGTGGCTGAACAGTCTGCAATGGCTGTTATACAGTGCGATTATAAAAGAACAGAACGACTTGATAATTACCGAACCGCAAGAGGATGTTATACAGCTTGCAAACCTTAATGTTTCGGATAATGAAGCACCGATACGGTTTGAAGATATATATGCGGTGTATGCAGATACAACACAATTAATAAAGACGAGTATAACAAGCGGTTTCGTATTTCCAGATTGTTTTTATAAAAAAGGTGATAATTTGGCTGTTAAAATGCAAAAAACACCTAATTTTATTAAATTAATCTATCATATCAAGCCTAAATTGATAAAAGTAAATGAAAATGACGAAATACAAGACGGTAACGTGATGATACCGATAGAATTTATTGAATTGGTAAAGTCAAAGTTGAGAGGTGAGGCATATTCACTTGAAAATGAGTACGGTCCTGCGTCAAATTGGCTCAACAATTACAATATTTTACTTGAAAATTTCAAACAGTGGCTATCTGATAAAGCTCAACAGTTCGGACAGTAAAGGAGAGGTTATATGGCAAAGAAACAAAACGAATTACAATTCGGACAAGTACCATTACCACAGGCACTAAAGCAATATAGCCTTTCCAAACTGAATTGGAGCGGTTTAAACAGACGGCAAGTTATAGATACAGGTGCTTTGTCTATGGAATGCAACATTTCTACAGCCGAGGCACCTTATTTAACACCGTCGCAAAGCAGGGTAGACATATTGTCCGATATGGGACTTGAATACAAACACCCTATATCGCTATTCAGTTTTGATGATTTCCTTGTTGTTATCTATCGTGACGATACAGAATTAAAACTTGATTATCTCGTTTTGAGCGACAAGAAAAACAGTAAAGGACAAATCACAAAAGTATATACAGGTCTAATAAAAAAAGGCGTGACAGAAGAAACTGACGCGATACAGCGTAGTATGGTGCAATTCAATGTATATGAAAATGCCGTTGATGTACTTGGCGGCACATATGTAAAGAAATTGATACTGTTTCCTGACAAAGTATCTATGTTTATGAAGATTGTAGATACAGACAAAGACCCTACTACATTTGACAAACAGGCAGTTGAGGACGGCAATGCCTATATTGATGTTATGTATTGCCAAAAAGAAAGCAGTGGCAAAAAAACTTACTATGTTTGGAATGGGGCGATAGGCAGATTTACTTTGACAGGTGGTGTGAACTACTTTAAAACAAGCAATTTGGACGTTGAAATAAAAAAATACTACAATGACGGATATACTCAGACGAAAGACGAGTATTACAATGACGGTTACAGAAAGTCAAGTAAACAAACGTATAATGACGGTTACAAAAAGACGGAATATAAGGTGTTCCGTGACGGTTATGTGCCGATAGAAGATACGAATGAAACAACATATGACGGTGGTGATGTGTATTACTACGAAAGGCAAGGCGAATACTCACCGTATACATACACCGTTGCCACTTGGTTACAGCAAGGTGATAAGTTAAAAGGAAAAGGTTTATATCAAAGAGAGCCTGCACCATTGGGAACAAATACAAATGTAACATTTTACGAGCGAACAGGCACTTCGTTCCCTTATACATATGTGAAAGTTCGCAATCTGAAAACAGGCGATAATATATCAAGTTATTATGAAAAGGTTTCTGATAGCACAGGTACGGTTCAAACCAAACTATACGTAAGAAAAGCTGATGATAACGGTACGATAATACCGTATGAGTATGAGGAAGTAACTGATATTGCATACGGTACGAATATAACCGATTATTACGAAAAGATAAGCGACAAAGAAGTTACGGCAAAAGCATATTACAAAAGAACCGAAAACACCGATAAGGATAGCACCGATAAATACAAATACGAATTGATTAAAAATCTTGAAAACGGCAAGAAAGTATCAAAGTATTATGAATTTACCGAAAACTATGCACCGCCTGAGGGGAGCAATAAGAGTTGCTATTGGCTTAACACTTACGATAATCAAACCTATCAATTTTGTAGCGATATAGGTGACGGAAAAAGTGGGTTTGGAATAACTGTTTCGCCGTCATTCCCTGATCTAAAGTATGCGGTAGTGCATTTATCACGACTTTTCGGAGTTGATGAGGATAGAGTACACGTTTCAGGCTATAACGACTATACGAATTGGAACTTAGACACCGTAGCTGAAAGTAACGAAAGCAATGCGTGGAGCAGTGCCTCACAAACCAACACAAAAGCAGGCGGTAACTTTACAGGTATAACAGTGTATGACAACCACGTTGTTTGCTTTAAACGTGACTTTATGCACGAAATATACAACAGTAAAAATCCGTTCAGATTGGTTGACGTGTATGCGGAGGGGTCTATTGACAACAGGAGCATACAAGAGGTAAACGGCAAACTGATATTTGCGTCAGATGATGAAATCAAGGTGTATACAGGCTCACAACCGCGTGAGATTGGCTATAATCTTGGAATTGACGAGTTCAAAAGTGCCGTTTCGGGTAGTGACGGAAGAAACTATTACTTGTATTGTACAGACAGGCAAGGCGAAATGTATCTGTTTGTGTATGACACAATGGTCGGTCAATGGTCGCAACAAGTGATTAATAGTGAAGTATTAGGCTTTGCACATAACAAAAACGGTATGTATATGTTATGCAAAGACGGTGTTGTATACAAAATGGATACGAACAAATATACGGACGATTGGAGCTGTGAAACGGACTTATCAACCATACTGACATCATCATCTTCAAGCACATATCAGACAGTAAATATCAAACATATAGCAAAATTTCAAATGCTTGCGTATATTGAGGGGCGTTTCAAGGTGTATGCACTGTACGACAATGAAAAATTCAATCCTGAAACATCGCAGTTGCTATATGACAGTAATGGTCGGAAAGGTATGCAAGCAATACGCTTAAAACCACGAATGACCGCTAATTATGGCTACAAGCTACATTTTGAGGGACACGGTTATGTGCGTTTCTATGAAATGGAACTCGGTATTACTCCAGGAGGTGAGTTATTTGTATCATCAAGGTGATATTAACAATATGAATTACAAACAGCTTAGAGAAACAGTATCAGAATTAAACGACAATTACGTTAAGCTGAAAAGGACATTAGAGGACGCTTTAGACAACATAGACGAAAGCAACCTCGCAACTACTTTGCGAAAGAAATTAAACGGCTATGATACTCAATTCAGTGTAACGGCTGAAAAGATAGAAAGCAAAGTATCGTATGAGGACTTAGAAAACAATCTAAATCAATATTCAACCGTATCGCAAACGGCACAAGCTATTGAAATGTCAGTAGTATCAAGTCAAGAATACACGGATAATTCAGTAGAAACATTATCTTCAACGTTCACTATGACTGCCGACGGAATATCTACAAGGGTTTCAAAGCTAAAGAAAGGCGTGGAAACACAATTTAATCAAACAGCAGAAAAGATTGAATCGCTTGCATTCGAAAAAATGAATACATCAGAGGCTGTTACAGTAAAAGAAAAACCGTCCGCAAGCGATAAAACGTTGGATAAAGAAAAACTCTACAAATATAACAACAAATATTATTATTTCAATGATATTTTACAAGATTGGTTAGAGTATGACGAAAAAAACGGCATTAATTCTGCATTCACTCAAATATCAGGCGGATTTATATTGAACGGTTGCGTAAAGGTGAGCGGTGACCTTATAACAGAGGGGACTATTACAGGTACAGATATAGTTGGAGCAAAATTTTATAATGAGGATAAAAGGGCGTATGTGACTATTGGTAATTCAAGTGGTAATTATGGTGATTTGACATTGAAGCGAGTATCGAATGGCAAAGGACAAGAAGTTTTTCAGATTTACGATACGGGTGTTGGTATTGCTATAAAAGCTGTAGGAACGTCTTTTATAGGTTCGACTGGAAGTAAGACATACCCCAAAGGCACTTGGGATTTTTCGAAATGTACGGTAATAGGCTTACCGTCAAGCACAAGTTAAGGAGGAAAATATATGTTATTTAGAATAGGTGATAACGTCGCAGTGACGTGTAAAAACCCAAACGAAACACTGTTGTTTATAAACAGAGTACCAACAGCTTGGTTATTCTCGATAGATATAGAGATATGTCAAAATGTAAAGAGAATGATTGTTGAAGAACAAAATCTTAAAGATATAAAAATTGAATATGAAAGCGAAGATTGTACAACCGGCAGAGTTGTTGACTTGCCTATGGACAGTCTGCACAGCTTTACTATCGACTATGCAAGTGGTATGGCACACGTTGAGTTCAAAAGGGGGATAAATAATAATGTATAACAAACCAACAAACGCAGAAGAAATGGAAGAATTCGAACGAATGACAACCGGCTTCGATTATGTATATGAAGATACAGTCGGAGCGGGAAAGATAATATATCTTAAAATGCCTGTTGTATCGGCAAATAAGAGAGGTGTGAACGATATAGGTTGGCAATGTGACGGTGACGACGTTGCTTTATATGCCACTATGTCAAGAAAACCGCATAAGACTGAACTATGGTCGGAAGTCAAAGAAAACTATGTTGTAAATAAGACTGTATCGGCGTTGAAGTTTGAAAACAAGGACACAAAGCCTTGTAATCTATGTGTAAGGGTGCGTTTAAATTAATGGGGGTGGTTAAATGAAGGGTAATGTATGTTATCAAAAGACAGACTTCGGCTCTGAAACACCTGACTTGCTTAATAAATATGTTCTGAAAATAACTCAAATAGCAGGAATATCACTCAAAAAAGATATTTCAAAAGAGAGTTTAAGGCTTGCTTTAAGCGTTCCTACACTTGTATCGCAACTTGTTAATGATAAAGAGTACATAACCAAATCCGAAATTGAGATTATACAAAAATCTCTTGAATATATGGATAGCGTGTTAAACGGCAAGATTGACGATACAAACGCAAAACTTGATGATGAAATAAACGCAAGGGGAATGCTTGAAAATGTGGTGAATTCACTGCAAATACTGGCTCACAAGCACAGTAACAAGAATGTACTTGATACTATTACAGAAGATAGAGTAGCAATATGGGACAAGGTGAAAGACCTTGATAAATACTTTGACTATATTGATTTTAAGGCTTTTGTCGAAGAAATAGTATATGCGTATACAAACGAACTTCAAAATCTTTATACTGCAATAGGTATTACATTATATGACGGTGGCATATTTGGAATGGAGCAAAACGGCTTAGAACTTGACGGCGGTAGCTTTGAAAGTGAGCCTAAAAACTCATACGATTGCGGTGATTTTAATCCGCTTGAACTGTCTGCACAAGTAACATCGGTCATTGATTGTGGAACGTATTAAGGAAAGGAGGATTGATAGAATGGCAACAAGATTTATAGCAAAGCACGGTTTGAAAAGCAATATAAATAGATTAACACTTTCGGAAGGTGAAATAGCTATTGCATATAGTGAGGATAAAACGAAAGCTGAAATATACAGTGGCTCAAAAGACGGAACACCAATACTCTTGATACAAGAAATTAATGTATCAGAGTTGCTTGCAAATGCAAACGAGTACACAAACACAAAAATAAGTGAACTTGTAGATGGTGCACCAGAGGCTATGGACACTTTGAAAGAACTTGCTGACGCAATCGCTCAAAATAGCGATATTATGAGTGCGTTGCAATCTGCTATTGGCAACAAAGCGAATGAGGCAGAGTTAAGCGGTCATATTTCAGATACAAGTAATCCACATAATGTCACGAAAGAACAATTAGGCTTAGAAAATGTAGATAACACATCAGATATAGATAAGCCAATTTCGACCGCAATACAAGAAGCGTTGGACGACAAAGCACCGACAAAACATTCAAGCACTACAAACGCTTATGGTGTGGGTAATGGACTGATATATGGTCATTTAAAACTATCAGACAGTGTGTCGTCTAAAAGTCATATAAATAGTGGTATCGCCGCAACACCGCAAGCAGTTAAGACTGCATATGATAAAGCGGTAAGTGCGTACAATTTGGCTGATACCAAATTAGGCAAAGACTTTGTATCGGGTGGCTATACGGGTATTGATGAAGTCACAACAACGCTGAGCGATATGTGGAGTGACAGGGTAGCACCGCCGACAACGATTACAATATCAAGTAGTACATCAAAACATATGCTAACAGCTGATTATTACTGTGGTGGCACAAACGACCAAACAGTGATTAATAATGCTATATCAGCATTGCCGTCAACTGGCGGCAAAATTGTATTATTAGAGGGTACATATAACATCAGCGGTCAGATAAATGTAAATAAACCGAATGTTACTATTTGTGGTATGGGTAACAGCACCGTATTGAATTGTAAACAGGGTATATGGGGCATTGCCGCAACGCAAACTAATTTTACTGTTGCCAATTTAAAAATGACATTTGACACCTACAACAGTACATCAATCTGTATTTACGCTTCCGGCAGTCGTTGCAAATTTGAAAATTTGGATTTGTCTAACGCAGTATATGGTATTAACTGCGGCGGTGGGCATTCGATTATTCATAATGTGACTGCCACCGATAACAATATAAACATTCATTTGGGGTCAGCCTACAATATTGTTTCGGATTGTTACAGTGAGGACGCCAAAGAAACGGGTATTCGAGTTGAGGGCATATGCAACATTGTAACAGGGTGTCACATATCCGACGCCGGAACATACGGAATTTTAGTTACAAGTGGCGGAGAAAGCAAAGTCGCAGACAACATTATAATACGTGATAGTTACAGTGATTCGCAGTATTCAATATATGTGACATCATCAGCATATAACAGTTGTACCGATAACGTTATGATAGGCAAAAACTATACAAACGTAGGCGGAACGACTAATTCATTTATTAGTAACAAATATTCATAATGGGGGTGCAGATATGCAATATAGATTTGACGGAAACAAATTGCAGTTAATCAAATATGAAATAACTGCAAAAAACACAATGACAGGAACAGGCGGTGCAGTCATAGAACTAACCGACATACATACGGCGTGTACGGATACCGAACGTGATGAACTGTTACAACGTTATCCGACTGCAACGGTGACGACGGTTGATAATACAGGTTACGAATGGTTAGACGGAATGCAATTTACACAGGAACAGTTGGCGGACGGTGAGTTGGAACGGGCGGTTGAAATGGGCGAAACCGCCTACAATGAAATGAAAAACGCACCGTCACAGGACGAAATTAATGCAATGCTGATGTTGCAGATTGCGGAATTGAAAGCAGGTGTTGACGGTGAATAAAACATTGATACGTAAATACTATCAAATGGGCATTTACAAAGAAAAACATTTAGATATATTCGTCAAAGCGGGATATATCACAGAGAACGAGAAAAAAGAAATTATGGAGGGTTAAAAAATGGCTAATAAAATTCAATTTAGACGTGGACTGAGAAAGTTACTACCAACATTGTCGTTCGCTGAGCCGGCATACACAAGTGATACAAACGAGTTTTTTATCGGCACAGGCAAAGGAAATGTAAATATGAACGGTAGCTTGTGGTATACAGGCACAGCTTTAAGCGGTACGTCTGAAAACATCAACTATACATATGCAGATTGTCCTCTTGTTAAAGTGGGTGATGTGTACCTTAATACCGATTATGGCTATATCTATCAGTCTACTACAGCAGGTAGCGGTGAAGACGTAAAGTGGCAATACAAAGGTACGATAAGAGGACCACAAGGCATACAAGGTGTTAAGGGCGACACAGGCGAACAGGGTCCGCAAGGCTTGAAAGGTGATACAGGTGCAAAGGGTGAAAAAGGCGATAAGGGTGAAACAGGAACACTTGAAAGTAATTCAGTGAAAACCGTGCATATTGCAGATGAGGCTGTTACAAGAAACAAACTTGCAGGAGATGTTTATGATTGGATAAATAACGGTGAATATTCCGAATCTGAATGGAATTTTGACCAAACCATAAAAAATCTAATAAAAATAGGAGCAATAAACATACCGATTTTGGAATGTTATCCTGCAGAATATATAGGGGCGAAGATACGCACAGTAGCTAAAGTAGGCGACTTGTTTATCATAAAAAATGCGGTTGTAGACCCGGATACAGAAGCAATAGAACAAATTCGCTATAATGATGATTTAGATTCTATTTTTGTTTTCAACGGAAGTATACAAAAAGGATATTGTGGAGTTTGTAGAGTTACTAAAGCCTTAAAAATAATAGATGTGGGAGAATATGAAAGCGGAGAGGTTAAACTGCTATTCACATTCAAACAAGGTGGAGAAGAAGCAGTAATACGCGAGGAGGATAAATAAATGAACATTTGGGAAACAATCAATATATTTTGGGTTACATTGGCGTGTAACCTATTCATAAAAACTGTATTTGTTGCAGTTATGTTAGATACGGTTTTGGGGTTACTAAGGGCAATCAAAGAGAAAAAGTTTAATAGCTGTTTCGGCATTGACGGTGCAATACGAAAATTTGCAATGATTGTATCGGTTGTGGGTTTGGCTATTTTGGACAAGCTGATAGGCTTTAATATGCTACCGTTTGTGCCAGAAGAAGTGCTTAAATATATCGGTATTACACAAGTAGGAATTTGCGAGTTTTTCTGCTTGCTGTACATAATGTATGAAAGCATTTCGATACTGAAAAATATGTGCTTGTGTGGTCTGCCGATACCGAGCAAATTGCGAAATGGTATCGAAAAGTGGCTTGATACAATGACATCAGAACTTGAGGGGAAGAAAGGGGAATAACTATGACACTACAAGATACTGTTGCACTGATGAACAGTGCAGATTACAAGGAACGTTTCAAGGCAGAATATTATCAATTAGCCAACAGATTTAAAAAACTAAAGAAAATGTTGAACGAATGGGACAGGGGAAAACTAAAATTTTCCCCAACGTGTCCACGTAGTACATACAATATGCAATTAACCGCAATGGCTGACTATTTGGCGGTCTTAGAGGCAAGAGCGGTAATGGAAGATATTGAGTTGAAAGAGGTGCAGGAAATATGACAGATAAAATTTTTATAAATGTGGTAAAATCGTTAATTGTAAAATATTTTAACGATAACGTTGATGTGACAGACGGTAAAAAAATCACCGAAGATGATGTATATATCGTGTGGAGCTGTAAGATGTTGCAGAATTTCAAGGCGTTGGCGTCAACAACTGTATCGGACGGAATGTATTACGAAATTACATACAACGGTGATAAAAACGAGATGTATTTTGACGCATATAAAAAATGGAAGAATATGACCGTAAAGGAGTGGTGATTTATGAGAATAGGAATAAATTGCGGACATACCGTAAGCGGGCAAGTCGGTTGTGGTGCAGTAGGTTACATAGACGAAAGCGTAGAGGCACGAAACGTCGGATATGCACTTGAAGATTTGTTAAAAAAAGCGGGACATACAGTGTATGACTGTACAAATGATTATGCGCCGACAGTAAGCTCAAATCTAAGACAGATTGTCGATAAAGCAAATTCACAACCGCTTGACTTGTTTGTATCAATACACTTTAACAGTGGCGGTGGGCAAGGTACAGAGGTGTGGACTTACGGCGGCAAAAAGTTTGATGAGGCAACAAATACTTGCAAAGCGATAAGTGAATTGGGTTTTAAAAACAGAGGTATTAAAGACGGCTCTAAGCTGTATGTGGTACATCACAGTGACACGAAAGCTATGCTTGTTGAAGTGTGTTTTGTAGATACAGAGGACGCAAATAAATACAAGAAAATCGGTGCGACAGAGTTTGCAAAGGCGATTTTTAAAGGAATTACAGGACAAGTGACAAAGGATAAAACAAACAAGGAGGAATTGAATATGACACAATACGAGGAACTAACGAGGAAAATTAATGAGTTGGAAAAGAAAAAGGCTGATAAATCAGAAATGATTTACGATTGCATTGACAGTAATATGCCAGAATGGGCTCATAAACCTGTACAGTGGTGTTTGGATAACGGTATTGTATCAGGCGCAGACGATGCGCACCTTAACCTAAACAATACAAAATTGTGGGTATGTGTTGTTGTATATCGTGCAGTTAAATTTGTTGCAGGACTTATGAAAATCAAGATTTGATAAGGAGTAAATGACTATGGGTTTGACAGATACAATAAGAAATAAGGTAAACAGCCTTTTTAATTTCGATTCACAACAACAGAGTAATCAATTAAAAAACAAAATTGATACATTGTACGGAAAGCAAAACACGACAACGGCACCGAACATAAATTCCTTTAATCCGTTCATCAGTAAAAGGGACGGACAGGTTATAAATAAAATGGCTGATTATAAGCCGATTGTAAACAGCAGTGCGACAAGCGATAAGGTTAGAGAATGGATAACACAAGCAACAGGTATTCAACCAACAAACACAATGTCAAATTCATCAAATTCTACTCAAAATGAAAATAGTACCGCTCTTAGCAGTGGTACTATTAATTCAAACGGTGATGATAATGTTGGTTTTAACGGAAATCTTGACAGCTCATCACTTGGAAGTCTTGACGTAGCAACGCAACTTCCTAAACTTTCGACGGCACAGATAGCACAAATTATCAAAAAGCACTTTAGCCGTAGTCCAGTTATATCCGAAAACGACGCAGAGGGTATATACAATGCTCAAAAAACAACAGGTATGAGTGCATTAGCAATACTCGGTATCGGTGCTTTGGAAAGTGGTTGGGGTACTTCAAACATAGCCAAGAAAACCAATAATATTTGGGGTTATGGTGCTACAAATGTTAATCCTGAGGGTAATGCTCATAGATACGGTCAGATGTCACAAGGCGCTACTCAATTTGCAACCGAATTTATGAAAACATACTACAATGGGTATGGTGCAAAGTCGATTAATTCAGCAGGTACAGGTAACAATCCGAAAGGAATGGGGTATGCATACACAGACGGCGGAGCAATAGATAGTAGTTGGGCGACACAGGTAAGTTCTATTATGGGACAGCTATACAACACAGCTAAGGGTGTAAGCGGTTCAAACGTAAGTAATTCATCAAGTAATTCATCGAGAAGTTATCTAAACAGATTGAGTTATGCGAACAATTCAAACACTTCGTCAGGCGGTTCGTCTAAAGGCAAACAGATTGTAGCGGCGGCAAAATCATATTTAGGTACACCATATGTATATGGTGGTACTTCGTCAAGCGGTGTTGATTGTAGCGGACTTGTACAGTTAGCGGCGAAAGCAAGCGGTATAGATATTCCGCGAACAACATACGACCAAATAAATGTAGGACAAGCCGTAAGCAAGAATAACTTGCAAGAGGGCGACCTTGTATTCTTTAAAGGTTCGGGAGGCAGTTCGTCAAGTCCTGGACACGTTGGAATTTACATAGGTAACGGACAGTACATACAAGCACCAAAGACAGGCGATGTCGTTAAAATCAGCAATTTATCAGGACGTAGCGACTATGTCGGTGCAAGAAGAATAGCATAAGGAGGTAAAACGAATGGCATATAATACGCAAGACGCCGTAAATACAATATTACGGCTAAAAGGTAATTGGCTCAATGCAAATGCAGAGGGCGATACAAAGAAAACGGCACAAATAGCAAACGAGGCACAAAACTATTACGGACAAATGCGTGAAAATGGCGACACAAAGCTTGCCGACACGCTTTATAACAGTGGATATGACGCGTCAAAGAAGTATGTTAATGACTACTTTGCACAGAGCGGTAAAAGCGCGATTAGACCGTATTTTTACGGCTTAGGCTCAAAGTACGGTTTAAGTCAAAGCGATATAGACAACGCACTTCAATATAACGATACGACAGGTGAGGTTAGCTTAGGCGGTAAAAACATAGGCAAGCCGTCGGCAGTAGGTTCAAATGGGGTATCTTATTGGGATAACAGTACGCTTGATAATGCTTTTAAAAACTATGTTCAAGACACAGGCAAAAGTCAAACCACATCAAGCCTTGTAGGTCAACAGCAAAGTAATCTATTCGACCATTATAACGACTTGATGAAAACATACGGACAAGACTATAAAGATTATATGGATATGGTTAAAACAAATCCATTCTCTACCGACGAGGCAAAAGCAATACTCGGTAAGTATAATCTATCGGCTATACAGGGCAGAAACAATCAACTCGCCTTAGGTACAGCCTCAAACGGCGGTAATGTTGACAGTTACAGCGCCGCAAACGCAATGCGACAGCAAGCGGCGCTATACTCGCAGGCGCAACAGAATGTATTAGGCGCGTATAATGCAAAGGTGCAAAGCGCTTATAATTCAACACAAAAAATTGAACAGGCACGAAAAATCCTATCCGATATGGGTGTTCAAATCGACAATGCGTTCAACAGAGACGAAACAGCAAAGAATAACGAAGTACAAAGAAACGAAACTGTACTTAACGGTAAAGTATCACGTGACGCAACAACGGCACAAGTTACAGGTCAAATTCCTAAGAGTATGCAATATTCCTCAAATCCATTCTTTGATGATAACGGCAATCCGATAGAAGATATTGACTATAAAAAGGTAATCGAACAAGCTATCGCAAGAGGCGATACACAGACAGCACAGGCGGCGAGAGTTGCAAGGGGCGTAAAAATTTGGAACAACTACAGTAAATACGGTCAATATGATGACGGTGATTACGGTGTTCCGAATACGCAAACAGAGGACGCAAGACAGTTTGACGCAGAACTTAAAAACAGCAAGGATATTGCACAAATGGGTTACGACCACGAAGAAAGAATGCCAGGCATTGAGGCTGACAATACAATCCGTATTAACAATAATCAAGCCGATAATACAATTCGTGTTAATGACGCAAGTGCCAAGAATGAAATGGCTGTTGCAAACAATGCATCGAAGAATACGATAGCTGAAAAAACGTCAGAAATAAATAACACTGTAAATGCATACAAACAGACGGATGGTGCGTTAGGTGGAAATACAGCCTCTTCGTCTAATTCTTCTAAATCGTCAAAAAACGGTAGTCAAGTGGATGGAATAACAAAAGAATTCTTTAACAGTTGGATACAGAGAAACAACAATGCAGCACAAGAAATGGGAAAAAAAGATATGTTTATAGTCAATGCTGATGGTACATACAAAATCAATCCTGCAATTCCGGACAATTATAAGAAAGTTTTGACGATGAATACAGCTAATACGGACGGTCTTACAGATGAACAACGTATAGATTTACTCCATTCAGTGGGTCTAACCGATGATGATATTTATAATGCAGGTTCTTTAATAAAATAATTACAACCAAAGAGGAGCTTAAAATATGAGTAATATGCAAGAGAAATTAAAATCATTACAAAATATTATGTCACAAAGAGGATATAATAAATCTGCATCAACAGCAAGAGAAAATACCGATTTAAAAAGTAATTTGAAATCATTGCAGGATATTTTAGTTAAAAGAGGGTACACTCCAAAAAGTGTACCCTCTGAACAAAAAAGCAAAACACGGCACAAAGAAAAGGGCAATAATCTTTTCGAAGAAACAAGTAAATCTACTTTTGAAACAATGCCGAAATACCAAGAGGCAAAACAAAAACACCAAAAAGAAAAAGAAGATAAACTTAATGCTATGTATGATAAATATGGCATTGACCCAAATAATTTTTCTTATGATGATTTTTCAAAATGGGCAGAAGAACATAATTTTAACCGTATTCCACATAACGACCCTTTAGAAGCAGGATATGATTGGCTTCCTAATGAAAAAGGCGTTAGCAAAGAAGTAAAAAAAGATAAAGAAACATTAGAGCAACTTGCATTAAACAATCAAAGAAAAAACATAGCAAAAGAAGGTGGAAATGTACCGGATACATTTATAACAAGTTTAATGGACGGTGCGACTTTGGGCGGAAGAAGTGCGATTGATAATTTAAAGTCACAAAAAAAATATAAAGAAACAGGACTTAATGTCAACGATTACGTAAGTGAAAAACAAGCAAATGCAAAATCATCAGAAGAACACCCAATAGCAAGTACCGTCGGAGAGTTAGCAGGTTCTACAGTTTCACTAATAGGATTAGGTGAAGCTGTCGGAGGTGCTTTGAAAGGTGTAAAGTGGTTGGCGAAAACACCTACTTGGGTTCAAGGTGCAATAAAAAACGGCATTGTTTTTGGACTACAACAAGGAACAGAAGCAACCACTGACGGAAAAAAAGCAAAAGATATAGCAAAAGAAACCGCTATAGGCGTTGTAGGAGGAGCCGTAGGCGGTGTGACAAGTTCCACTGTTGAAGATTTTGCCGAAAATATCTTGTTTAAAACGAAATTGCAACATAAATTTATACCTGAAATGATAAGAAATGGGGTTGCGGGCGCGTCATTTGCCGGTGCAGACAGTGCTGCTACATATTTTTTGCACCCTAAAGAAGAAAGACCTACAGCTAAAGACGTCGCTAAGAATATGGCTGTGACCTTTGCTTTTGCAACAATTACATCAGCTATAAATATGGGTAAAATCAAGCAATCAAGTAAAGAGGCTTTAGACGTTGTAAACGATAAGATGATGAAAGATTACGAAGGTATGATGAATTCAGCAAGTACAAACGACGTAGAAAGTGTTAAACAATTTGCTAAAAATGTTATGGATTACTCCGATTCAATGATTAAGTATCTTGACGGAGAAGGTTTTAAACTAAAAAATAATGCTCCGTCAGATACTGTTACAGAATACTTAACCGGCAAAGGAAATGCACCGGTTAAAGATACTGTATTAGAAAAAGCTCGTTTTGTTGGTGAGGACGCTCGTGTAAGAAGTATGCAAGAGGACTTAAGGACTATCAAAAGCAGAGCAAAAGAATTTTACGACAGAGCTGATTCAATTCCTTATGATGTAGAAAAAATATCGAAAACATCAAATGTAGGGAATGTGGACAATATCACAAAAGAGCCTACAAACATAAATAATACAAATCCAACACCACAAAACACAAATCCGATACAAAATGTACCAAAAACATCAGAAGTAGAACCGATACAAACCGTTCAAGAACAAACGCCTATAAGCGTCAAGACAAATGATGTTGAAGTTCAAAAAACAGATAAGTTACCGAAAGAAGTTCAAGACAGCGTAAGCAAAGCTGATGTTGTCGCAGAAAACAATCCGCAAGGGTATAATAAGGATTTTGTCAGACGATACGCGAATAGTTTTGTTGAGGTTGCTCAAAAGAGCGACAATTATCCGAATCGTGATTTTCTTGACAACAATATTGCTGATGAATTAACTCAAAAGATACTTACAGGGGAAAGTAAACTTGACGGTAACAGTGATTTTGATTATGCAGTAAAACAATTCAAATTTATACTAAATCAAGCTGACGAAAGCAAGCTTAATCAAGTACAACAGTTTAACGAAAACCAAAAACAACAGAATGATGTATCAGCTTCCGAAATTAACACCGATAATTCAATTATTAATGATACAGTAGACGGCGTTAATAGCGCAGATACATCAACTACAACTGACACTGTATTTAACGACACACAAGAAAACGGTGTACAACCGTCTGTAAATCGAGTTACAGAGGAAGTACATAATGCAATGAATAAAGTCGGCTTAAATGTATCTGAAAGTGCAACAGGTATACAAGAGGCAAATACAAAGTTTATGTCGAACAATGATAATCTTTTTGACAGAAACTATGTAAGCAACTATGCGAATGATTTTGTGCAAGCTATGTCAGAGAAAAACGGACGTAGTTACACAGTTTTATCACAAGAAACAGATAACCTTGCCGACGAACTTGTAAATAAAACTCTTACCGGAAACAGTGTACTTGACGGAAACAGAGAATTTCAAACCGTAGTCAGAAATTTCAAAGATATTTTAAGAGAGGGAATAAAGAAAAACACCAATCTACATAACAATGTATACGGTGCAAACGAAGTTTTAAATGCACAAGTGCAAGATATAGAAAATGGCGATTATTCATCACTTAATATAAGTGAAAATGCAAATAACAATATAAAATTTGCTCCGGTAAGTGAAAATGGACAAAATGTAGGTTATGTTATAGAACAAGGCATTGACTATACGAACCAACTAAGTGAAACGTCGTTTGCAGTAAAACAGAAAAATGGAGAATACGAAACAAAACAAGGAGTTACATACGGTCGCTTTGGCACGCACCAAAGTTCAAACGGTAGTTATATTGTATCGTATTTGCCGACGGGCAACGCAACAGCAATACTCCCTAATCAAGACACTGCTATTGAATTTATGAAGCAAGTCGAAAATGAAACAAGTGGATATTCGATTTATTTGCATAACGACAATGATGGGATAACAAAGACAGGCGGCGAAATGCCACAATTTATAAACGCATTAAATACAGTAAAGAGCAATTTGCAAGTTAAAGAAAATTCCGTTAAAGAAATGGTCGGTGCCAATTCCCCAGCAGTGCCGACGGAAAATGCAACCCCAAAAGACAATTCCACAATAGAAATACCTAAACCCGATATCAAAACAAATGAAACACTTCCTGTTAGTCAATTACTTGAAGATTACAATGATACTGTGGATAATATTCTTTCTGTATCTGATGAAACAGCAAAAGAACTTGCAGATAATAGAGTTGCAGTCGAGATATTAAAAAATACCCCTAACGTCATTCTTGACAATGTTAAGGGTGCAAGAGATTTGAAAGTGATAATCAATTATACCAAGTTATATCTTGCAGTTAGAAAAAACGGTGCTTTTGAGGGGCATTACCACAATTTGGGTGCGGAAATCGCAAAAAAATTACCTGATTTTCTACAAAATCCCGACGCAATTATACAGCTTGCAAATGGTAAACTAAACTTGTTCACAACAGTCAAAACAAAAAAAGGAAATAATGGCATAATATCTGTTGAGCTTAACAGCACGAAAGATATCGGTGGCAAATACAAAGATTACAATGTTGTTGTAACAATGTTCAGTTCCAATGACAACTACACTAAAAACTTGATTTCCGGTGAAGGTGTAAACATAAAATACAAAAAAGAGGATTTATCGCAAGTGAATCCCCAACTGTATAAGTGGTTGGCAATTATTAACGATAAATCCTCTACTAACAATATTGTATCACAAGATAGTGATGTTGTCAATAGTAGTGTACGCCGAGATACAGAAAATGATACAATAAATGATACATTAAATTTGAAAGATAAATGTAACCTCACACAAACAAAGCATACCAAAACAGGCGAGGATTTATGGGTTATAGGCTTAAAAGAGAGAATTTCAGCAGATGAATACAAAAAGTTAAATGCAAAAGTAAAAGCAGTAGGTGGCTATTATTCAAGATATGCAAAAACACCCGATGGCAAATCGATACCAGGTTTTATTTTTAAAAGCGAACCAACAGAAGAAGTTTTTGATGTGTTTAATGATTTCTTTAAAACAACAGGGACTTTGAAGAAAACAGATGATGTACAAGTAGGCGAAAATGTCAAAGATAGTCAATCAACAAATAATAATGCAGAAAGCGACAAAGAAAACATTTCAGAAAACAATAAAACTGTATTGAACAGTCAATCCGAAAATGATACAATAAAAGAGAAACCTGACTTGGAAATCGGTGATGTAATTGAGTATGACGGCAAGCAATGGGAAGTTACACAAACAGGCTTAAATATGAGTTTTAAAAACCTTGATAAGAGTGACAGCAAACAGACATTCTCTCATATTGGCGCTATGGAAAACTTTAAGCAAACACACGATTACAAGATGATTTCAAAAGCAGATAATTCAAAAAATATTAATGAGGTGAAAGATGATGACATTGACAAAAGCAGAAAGATACTTGAGGATAGTAACAGAATTGACAAAAGCAAGACCAGAATCGAGGCAAGAGAGATTTTTCAAAGACGAAATAGCGACAATAATATCTCAGGCGGATTATCACGGATTGACGAAAAAGGATATACAGTTCTTGAAAAACGCAAAATTCAAGAAGTAGCAGAACTTGATTCGTTTAAAAAATTATCATGGTTTGTAGCCAATGAAATATCAGCTGATAAAAATAAAAATCTTTATAAAAAGTATGAAAATGACAGCCGTTGGGACGAAGGATATGATTTTAGAGAAATGGTAACATATGATATGCTTACCGATTCACAAAATGAACTTAGAGTGATTTTCGATGATAATATTGCAGAATACTTTAATAAATATATTGACCCTATAACAGACATAACAGGAAAAAAGCTACCGTTATATATAACGAAAGGCACCAAGAACAGCATTGTAAAAAACAAACACGGTCAATTAATTCCATTATATCACGGAACCGGTTCAAAGTTTGATGAGTTTAAATGTGGTGATATCGGTATACATTTTGGCAGTTATTCTCAAGCAATTCGGCGTGTGAAAGATAAGGGGATAACAAATCCAATATATATTAAAGCATATCTCAATATAACAAACCCTATTTACATTGATAAAGATTTTTGGAATTGGAATGCAGACCAAGTGGTGGCTGATTTAGATAAACAAGGAATTATATCGTCCGAAGACGGGTTAAAAATACTCAATATTGCAGATTTAGAATTAAAAAATTCCAAACTTAGAGAAATTCTAAAAAATAAAGGGTACGACGGTATTGTGTACAATAACGAGATTGAAGCTATAAGCGGAAAAAGCTATATCGTTTTTGATGACAAACAAATTTTTAGGACGAACACAGATACAAATCAAGTAGGAATAAAAAAAGCAGATAATCAAAAAAACGGAGGTAAAGAAAATGGCATATCGCAACAAGTCGCAAATTTTGTAGAAGAAAAATTGCAAAAAGGCGAAAAATTCACAAGCGATATGTTATTCAAGAAAACCGGTGAAATATATGACGGCTCATTAGCCGATAATACATTCACAGTCAAAGACGCATATGACGCAATGGAGTTGGGTATAAATCAATATATTTTAAATATGAAAGAAGAACCTACACTTGATAAAATGTTTGAAATAATCGATAAAATACCAACTCAAACAAAACGCACAGAGGGAATGGACAATTATCAGCAATTCTCTACACCTCCAACGCTTGCATATTTAGCAAACTATGCAGCTAATATCAATTCAAATGATATAATGCTTGAACCGTCGGCAGGTATCGGAGGTATTGCTACATTTGCAAAAAAGAGTGGTGCAAAGGTAATTGTAAACGAACTTGACCCAAGAAGAATGGCAATACTTAAAAATATGCCGTTTGATGATTTCTACAGTGAGGACGCGGAACAGATAAACAATATATTAGGCGGAGATATTGAACCTTCTGTTGTTGTTATGAACCCTCCGTTTTCGTCGTCAACCACAAGAAATATGAAAGGCGCTAAAATAGGTGCAAAGCACATAGAAGAAGCACTTAAAATGTTAAAGACTGATGGTAGACTTGTAGCTATAACAGGTAAAACAATGGCTGATGATGCACCTGCGTTTAGAAATTGGTGGAATGACATAAAAAAGAAATACAACGTTGTTGCAAACATAGGTATTTCGGGTAAGAACTTTAATAAGTACGGTACAAATTTTGGCATTCAGATGATGGTTATTGACAACAACGGTGCAACCAAGAATACTATAACCGATTATGTCGAAGATTTGCACGATTTACAAAGCATTTTAGGAGGTATAAGAAATGAGCGACCAATACTTGACTATTCAGCAAATGAACAAAGAGCCACTACAACAACACGCAAAGAAATTGCTACAACAAGAACAAAAGGTAGTGTCGGAGGCGACACTGTATCTGACACAAGTAGCGGAATTGATACCGAACAATCCTCAAATAAGGGAAGAGTACCAAAGCGCAGAGATGTGGAGACAAAAGTTTTACGAAATGACGGAAGTGGTGGAAACACTGTTAATCAAAGAGCCGATAAGCCAAATGAATTGGATGATGAACGACGACTTGACGGACGAAGAAAACCAAGAGGAAATGATGAGCTGCAAGACACTGGAGGAACTGATAAATCTGATAGTGTGGAACATAGTGTTCAATCTGGATATGGCGGAAACGAGAAGAATGGCGGACTTAGACAGAACGGTGTCAGGGTACAACGATTAAAGAAAAAAGAACTGACCGATAATGTTTTTGAAGAATACAAAGTAGCACCTTTAAAAGTGAAAAATGCAAAGCCACACCCTGCAAAATTAAGCGAAAGTGCGGCAATGAGCGCAGTAAAAGCACCGGATATAACATACAAACCACATATAGACCAAAAACTCATTGATGAAGGTACTTTGTCAAGTGCGCAACTTGAAGTTGTTTCGAGAGCAGGGCAGTGCCACTCTCAAACATTGCCGAACGGCGAAACAAGAGGATTTTTCTGCGGTGACGGTACAGGTGTTGGAAAAGGACGTACAGTGGCGGGTATTATTCTTGATAATTTTAATCAAGGCAGAAAAAAGGCTATTTGGATTTCAAAAGGACACGACTTATTAAAAGATACCCTTGATTATACTAAAGATGTATTTGGCAGAAATGATATGGTAGTTGAATTCAACGGCGGTAAAAAAGCCGATAGCAGTTTAAAGTCGGATGATACCATATTGTATCTTACATACAATAAACTGTCGCAAGGGTGGAATAAAGAAAACTCAAACTTTGAAAAAATCGTTAGTTGGTTAGGAAAAGACTTTGACGGTGTGATTGCTTTTGATGAGGCACATATGATGTCTAATGCAGGTGGAAAGGTCACAAACAGAGGCAAAGTCAAACCAAGTGAGACAGCTTTAGCCGGTATAGAGCTTCAAAAATTGTTGCCAAAAGCCAAGGTTATCTATATGTCAGCCACGGGAGCAACAGAAGTTGAGAATTTGCAATATGCTACAAGATTGGGACTTTGGGGCGAAGGTACAGCTTTCCCAAATGAAAAAGAGTTTATATCTCAAATAAAAGGCGGCGGTATTTCTGCAATGGAAATGCTTGCACAGGATTTAAAAATGGAAGGTGTTTATCTGTCACGAAACATTTCTTATGAAGACGTTACATATGATAAACTGACCCACAAATTAACAAAAGAACAAAAGAAAATGTACAACACTGTAGCAAAAGCGTGGCAAATAGTATTTCAGAATTTGAATGAAGCGTTAAAAGAAACACATCAATCGTCAGACGGCACTGCACGAGGACAAGTCTACGGAAAGTTTTGGTCGTCAAACCAAAGATTTTTTAATCAAATTCTTGTATCAATGCAAACACCGAGTGTTATTAAAGATATAGAAAAACAGCTTGCTAAAGGTAAATCGTGTATCATACAACTTACAAGCACAAACGAAGCACAAGGTAAGCGTGAACTTGCAAGACTTTACGAAGAAGGATTGACGCTTGATGATTATGATGTTTCACCTAAACAGATGCTTATGGAATACGTTGAAAAATCATTCCCTGTTCAACAATACGAGGAATATAAAGATGAAAAAGGTAATGTAAAAAGCAAACCGGTGTACAACAGTAAAGGCGAACCTGTATTAAACAGAGAAGCAGTCCGAAAGCGTGACACATTGTTAGACCAATTAGGTAGTATGAAAGCACCGTCATCGCCTATAGATATGATTATCAATGCGTTTGGAACAGATTTAGTTGCAGAAAACACCGGCAGAAGTTCACGAGTAATTAATGTTGACGGAAAAAATGTTCAGCAAAGACTTAGTAATAACACAAGAAGTGCCGATGTAGAAGCATTTCAAAATGGCAAAAAGCGTATAATGATATTTTCAGAAGCAGGTGGTACAGGAAAGAGCTACCACGCAAGTAAAGCAGCCAAAAATCAACAACAACGTGTACATTATTTGCTTGAAGCAGGTTGGAAAGCGTCAACGGCGGTACAAGGTTTTGGACGTTCACACAGAAGTAACCAAGTATCAGCTCCTATATTCAAACTTGTAACAACCGATTTGAAAGGGCAAAGCCGTTTTATCTCAACCATAGCAAAAAGACTTGCTCAATTAGGCTCGCTTACGAAAGGTCAAAGGCAAGCGGGCAGTCAAGGTATGTTTTCGGAAGATGATAACCTTGAAAATGCTTTTTCTGCAACAGTGTTAAAAAGCTATATTACCGCATTGGCTAAGGGTGGTATAAATGATATTACCAACGGAAAAGAAATCATTTCAAAATTAGGACTTAACGTATACAGTTCAGACGGTTCAATTAATCAAAATTCCGACGATTTGACAAGTATAAACAAGTTCCTTAACCGTATATTATCATTAGAATATGATGAGCAAAACAAAGTTTTTGATGAGTTCGACAGCCAGTTGAAAATGGCAACGGCAGAGGCTGAGCAAAACGGCACACTTGATAAAGGTATGGAAAACTACAAAGCCGATAAAGTATCGGTCAAAGAAACCAAAACAGTACATACGGATAAGTTAAGCGGTGCTGAAACTTTGTATTATTCCCTTGTTGCAGATAAGAAAATAAAAAAGAACGAATTTAGTGATATACAAAGTGATAGTCCAAGGTTTAAAGGCTTTTATCAGAACAAAGCGAACGGAGGAGTAAGAGCAATAACTCAAATTGCAAACAAAACAGATAGCAACGGCAATGTTGTAAGTCGTTTTAAGGCAGAAGGGCAGGAATATGGAAAGACAGTATATTTAAGTGAACAACAAGTAAGTCAACGTTGGAACAAGATAGATAATGAAACAGCTAAAGCTTTATGGAACAAGAGGCTTGCAGAATTGCCTGAATATCGCCAAGAAAATGTACATCTTATAAGCGGCGCCGTGCTTCCGGTATGGGATAAATTGCCCGAAACAAATATTAAAGTATATAGAATACTTACTGATAATGGTGATGTACTTATAGGTCGTGTTATATCTGAAAATGCTATAGACTCAATTCTTAGACGCTTAGGGGCTAACAGAACAAAGGACAAAGTGGATGTATCAAGTGTAATAAACAGCATTAAAAACGGCGATGTTGTTTATCTCGAAAATGGTTGGAGCCTAAAGCAAAGAAAAGTAGCAAATGAACAGCGTATCGAACTTACAGGTCCTCGCTTCGAAAATTATGAGTTCATAAAAAAATTGGGAGTATTTTCTGAACGTATTTCGTTTCAGACGCGTTTCTTTATACCGACAAAGACTAACACCGAAAATATCATAAAAGAGCTTCTGCAATACTCACCTTATAGCAGAACGGAAACAGAAATGCAGTATAACAAAGGTGACGACAGCAACGGTTGGGAAGTAAAGAAACCGGAACAAGAAAAACAGATTGAAAGCGTCGAAGGTGACAATGAAAAAACATCAGATAAAAGCAATGCGGACATACGTTATTCAAAACAAGCTAATAATCTTGACAGCTGGACGTCTGACGTGAAGCAAAGTAGCAAGAACCCAAAAAATAAAAAGTTAGGTGATATTGTTTCGTATATTTCAAAAAAGTTCAATATACCTATTTCAAAAGGAAATTTGTCACTGACAAGAGCTAAAGGTGAGTTTAAGAAACTTCCGAAAGCTGTAAGACTTCGTATAGCAAATGACTTACCGACAGCTACTCACGAATTAGGACATTTGTTTGATGATGAATATGATTTTACTTCATCAGCTAATATTGATGAGATAATCGACTTTGCACAACGAAAAAGTCCAACATTGATGAAGCAATATAAAAAAAGTGAAGTACCGGACGAGGCAGTGGCTGAATTTGTGAGAGAGTTTGTTAAAGACCCGCAAAGTACAATAAAGGAAGTACCGAAATTTTCGAAAGAATTTATTGAGACACTTTCCCCAAAGGACGCTCAAGCCTTGAAAGCACTATCGGAATATTCACAACAATATTATAATTCGGACTTTATGGACAAAGTAGACGCGGCAATGACCAACAACAAAGAGATAAAAAAGAGAAGCAAATCAACGGCAAGTGAAATATCGAAAGAAATATACACCAAGTTGGTTGATAGTTTTGCACCTATCAAAGAAGCTACCGATTATGTTAAAGAGGTAAAAGGAACTCTCAGCGGAAGAAAGGACGCGTACATTTTAGCTATAAATTCTAAAAATGTAGACGCTACTATGTCTACTATATTTAAAGAAGGAATGGTAGACCCAAACGGCAATTTGACAGGTGGAAAAGGTTTGATAGATTGTATTAAAGATATATCACACAAAGATATAGATTTGTTTGATAAATATTTAGTATTAAAGCACTCTTTAGAATGGATTGAACCCCAAGAAGGCGCAAAACTAAAACGAGTATTTAGCGATGATACTTTGCAGAATTCTGAACGAATAAAAAGAGAAATAGCAAATCTTGAAAACAGTCACCCTGAATTTAAAGAAGCGTCGGAAAATCTGTACAAGTTCCAACAAGATATGTTAAAATATTGGGTAGTATCTATGGGTGGTATGGATGCTATTACATACAACAAACTACAAAAAATGTACCCACATTACGTGCCGTTTATGCGTGACACCGGTAGGAACAGAACAGGATTTAAAAGTGGTTTTGCAAATCAGCAAAGTCCTGTAAAAACTGCGAAAGGTAGTGGTGCTACAATCATATCCCCACTTGAAAGTATTATAAAAAATGTAGAAAAGCAAGTGAAGTTCGGAACAAGAAACAGAGTTATGGCGGTATTGGGTATGTATGCGGACAATGTACCGGGGTTTGCTAATTTTATAGAACCTGTGCCACCAGACCAAGTAAAGAATATAATCAACATTGAAAAGTTGTCTGATGAATTCTTAGGCAGAATGTCAGAAAGTCTTGACGAAAATGATTTGTTTAACTTAACAGAGGTTTTTGAAGACGTATTCGGCACACAAGTTGAAAGTTATACACCTGTAGTTATACCCGGAAAGCAAATAGTTACATATTTGAATAAAGGCAAGCGCAAATATTATCAGGTACACGATAAGGCACTGTTTAATGCTATAACAAATTTAACACCGGTCCAAACAGGAAAAATAATGAATTTTGCAGGAAGAACTTTAGGTATAACAAACGCACTGATAACGCAACTAAATCCGGTTTTTGCTACCACGAACGCAATACGAGATTATGATACTGCAATGAAAAATTCAAAAGCATATAATAATCCTATTACTTTTACAGGGGCATATATGTCAGCTTTATGGGATGTTATAAGAAACAGTGACAACTATAAACAATATAAAGCTGCAGGTGGCGGACATATGTCAATGTTCAGCGATAATATTGATGTACTGAAAAAGACTTTGCGCGAGGTGAACTCAAAAGACGCAGGACTTGCAAGGCGTTTGGCACAAGCAATATTCTTACACCCAATAGAATGCGTTACAAAAATCAACGAAATTACCGAAGCTATTCCGCGACTGGCTGAATTTAAAGGTATGAAGAAAAAGGGAGCCGATAATCAACAAGCTATTTATGCCGCGTCTGATATAACCGTCAACTTCAATAGAAGCGGTGATGTCGGCAGAAAACTAAATAAAATATTTAGATTTTCAAATGCGACTGTTCAAGGTATGGATAAACAAGCTCGCATATTCACAAGCGGTGGTAAAAAAGAGATTGCAAAGCATATGCTTAGGTACCTAATCAGTGCAATTTTAACTACTGCACTATTGGAATTTTGGAACAGGACGTCAGATGAAGATGGTTGGGAAGAATTATCTCAGTATCAAAAAAATAATTTTTACTGCATATCTATAGGTAACGGAAAATTTATAAAAATACCTAAAGCAAGAGAAGCGGCAATACTAAACACAACAGCAGAAAGAGCCGCCGATTACGCTTTTGGTGACAAAGAAGCATTTTATCAATTTGGGCAATACATCGGTGATACAACATTACCTGCGTGGTTGCCTGTTACCGGTATTGCAGAAGGAGGAATTGAAGAAGGTGTACATCAAGCTGCAGGAGGTACAATATTAGGCGGAATTGTTGATAATATGGTTAATAAAGACTTTAAAGGTACGCCGATAGTAAGTTCGGCACTTGAGGACGAGCCAAACAAGGAGCAATACAACCAAAAAACTTCTTTATTGGCAAAGTCAATAGGTCAGACATTTAACTGGTCGCCGATGAAAATAGACCACTTAATTGATAATTATACCGGTATTATCGGTAAGCTCAATAGGTCGGTTACTGCTGACGGCTTCAGTCCGTCTAGCCTATACGGAACGTCTTTCAGTGCGGATAGTGTATATTCAACAGATGTATTTAATCGTGTGTACGAACAAAGAGATAAAATGCAAAAGAAGTATCAAAATGAGCCGACACCTCAAAACGCTTGCTTATACGAAAAGTACGCTACAAAGGCGGCGTATATTACACAAGCAAACAAAGCGATAAAAAGACTGTCGGAGGATGAGCAAAGAACTGCACGTAAAGAACTTATAACAGATATAAAAGCAACAGGTTCAGCAATTACCGATACAGACAAGGGGATTGTTAATTCTTTTAGTAATGGCTTATTAACCTCTGATAATGGTTATGTAGACAGCTTGCCAAAGTCAACTATAACTAAAACAAAAAATAAGCAATCATACACTTGGGAAATGACATATTCGGAATACAAAAAATATTACGACGATTATCGGAAAGAAGTTGAAAAACAACGTAAAAAACTTCTGAATACAAGCGCGTACAAAAGAGCTTCGGATATTGAAAAAACTGAAATGTTAAAGCAATTAAGTAAAGACGTTTTGAAAGATACCAAAGAAAAATATAAAAATAGGAACGCATTAAAATTTAAGAAAGATGAATAAGAAAATAAGCTATCGACATTGCGTCGGTAGCTTATTTTTATTGTATCATACTCTGTTTTTGACTAAAATCTGACTAAAATCTGACTAACTTTTGACTAACAGACTAATAAAAAAGTATAACATTTTATCACTTTTTATCGCTTTTTATCACGTTGATTTTCTTCTCGCAAGCACTAAAAAACCGCATAAACGCTTGACTTCAAGCATTTATACGGTTTATGATGAGTTGGTACGCCCGGAGGGATTCGAACCCACGACCTAACGGTTCGTAGCCGTTCACTCTATCCAACTGAGCTACGGACGCATATCTGTTTAAGCTACGCATAATATATTACCATAAAGGTGTGGGTATTGTCAAGAACTTTTTTGTAAAAAAAGAAAAAAATTTGATTTATCTATTATATTATAAAGTATGAAAATTTTAACCGACAAATTTTGCATTGTTACATTGATATTAAAGGTATATTATTTTTATAAATTAACTCTTTAAAAATTTTTTGAAATGTGCTATAATGATAAGACTGTAACAGAATTATAGATATTTCGTATTATAATCATATGAGAATTATATTATAATGCGAGGTGTTTAAAGTGGGCAAACTTGTTATAGACGGCGGAAATAAGATAAGCGGTGAAATCAGTGTGCAAGGTGCGAAAAATGCCGTACTGCCGATGCTTGCAGCCACGGTTATGGCTGACGGAGTATGTACTTTGAAAAACTGTCCATATCTTCGTGATGTAGATAAAACAGATTTGGTACTTGAAAGATTGGGTTGCAGAGTGCATAGGGCAGGTAATACCGTAACGGTTGATACAAGAGGTATGTGTGACTGTAAAATATGTGAAGATTTAATGCGTGAGATGCGTTCTTCAATCATATTTTTGGGAGCGATAATTTCAAGGTGCAAAAAAGCGGTTGTAAGTATGCCCGGCGGTTGTCCGATTGGTTTAAGGCCGATTGATTTGCATTTAAAGGCTTTGCGTGAACTTGGTGTCGATATTCAGGAAGAACACGGCTATATAAAATGCAGCACTGATAAGATTGTCGGCGGAAACATACATCTTGATTTTCCAAGCGTCGGAGCAACCGAAAATGCTATGCTTGCCGCAGTTTGTGCGGAGGGCTTTACAACTATTACAAATGCGGCGCGTGAACCGGAGATTGTTGATTTGGGTAACTTCCTGAATTGTATGGGTGCAAAAGTCCGCGGTATGGGTGGCAGTGTAATAAAAATAGAGGGAGTAAGCAAGCTTCACGGTGCGGAGTATACGATAATGCCCGACCGTATTGTTGCCGCAACATATCTGGCCGCATCTGCGATTACGGGCGGAGAGATATGTCTTAAAAATGTCAATCCACGCGATATGGGAGCAATGCTCCATGTGCTTTTGGATATGGGAGTACAGCTCAGAATAGAAAAAGATAAAATTATTCAGAAAGCTCCCAAGAAACTTGAAAGTATACATATAGTAAGAACAATGCCGTATCCGGGTTTTCCGACGGATATACAATCGCCGTTTATGGCGCTTGCAACTGTTGCAAGAGGAACAAGTGTATTTATAGAAAATATATTTGAAAACAGATTTCAGCATGTTGATGAACTTACACGAATGGGTGCCGACATAAAAGTAGAAGGCAGAAGTGCCGTTGTAAGAGGCGTAAACGCTTTGCAGGGTGCAAATGTTGTTGCAAGAGAACTGCGCGGAGGCGCGGCGCTTGTTGTTGCGGCACTTGCCGCAAACGGTACAACGACGATTGGCGGCACAGAATTTATAGACAGAGGTTATGAAAATATAGAAAAGTATCTGCTTGAATGCGGAGCGAAAATCAGACGAGAATAATTCAGGGTGATAGTATGGATGAAAATAATCGTAATATACGAGTCGTCAAAACAGGCGGTCGTAAGGTTACAAAAACTACAACTGAATATGATTGGAGCAGGTTAGAGAAAAGAACCTTGAAAGAACATAAAGATGTTCCCGAAAGAAGTGTTCGGCGTGAACCTACACAGCTTGAACGAAAAATTCGCTACCAAAAAAAACAAAAGCAACAGCGTCTTAAAATACAGCGTAGACGTGCATTGCTGGGATTTGTTTTGGCGGTGATTCTTGTAAGCGTGCTCTTATTTATGACACCGATATTTAACATTCGTTCCGTATCGGTTGAGGGAAATGTTCTCGTAACAGCCGAACAGTTCCAAGAAAAGCTAAAACCGCTTGTCGGTCAAAATCTTTTCCGCAGCGGCAGACGAAAAATAAGAAATACGTTAAAAACAATACCATATATAGATACCGTTGATGTGCAGAAAAGGTTATTCCCACCGTCAGTAAAAGTTACGGTGACGGAATATACACCGTCTGCGTATATAAAGATTGACGGTAAGACATTGCTTGTAAATTCTGAATTGAGAGTTTTAACCGATAGCGGCAACAACGGTGAAACATTACCGACAGTAACCGGATTGACGGTTACGGACTATAAATTGGGTGAAATTTTAAAAACCGACGAAAACGAAAAATTCGATATTACAAAAATTTCGCTGTCAACGCTTGAGGCAACGGGTATTCTTGATAAGGTTATCGAAATAAATGTTACCGATGTGACTGACATAACAATGAATTACGATAACCGAATAACCGTACAATGCGGTACGCAGTTGGATCTTGAACGTAAAATAAGACTGTTCAGAGAAACCGTTATGAGTAACAGTTTGACTGAAAATGCCCGTGGAACAATGGATTTGAGCGAGCCCGGAAAGGCGATATATACACCGTAAAAATAAAATTGCACAAAAATCAAAAACAAAACGACTATAATATTGTGTAAAAATTTTCGGCGTTTTGAAAATTTGTGGAAAAAAACTATTGAATAAGTTGAAAAAACATAGTAAAATAATATATATGCGGAGATTTCCCTGTTGGATTTGTTGGGGATAAACTACGAAGGAGGATATTTAGATGAGTGATATGCCTATCGGTTTGGAAGAAAACACTACAATAGACGGCGCAAGAATAAAGGTTATAGGTGTCGGCGGCGGCGGTAACAATGCTGTGGACCGTATGATCGAGGCCGGCGTTACAAAGGCAGAATTTATTTGCGTCAATACAGATGCACAGCAGCTTGCAAATGTAAAAGCACCGACTGTACTTAATATCGGCAGAAAGCTTACAAGCGGTTTGGGAGCAGGTGCAAAGCCTGAAATCGGCAGACAAGCGGCTGAAGAATCAAAAGATGAAATCAAGAATCTTGTAAAAGATACAGAAATGGTATTCGTAACAGCAGGTATGGGCGGCGGAACAGGTACAGGTGCCGCACCTATTATCGCAGAGGCTGCGAAATCTCTTGGTGTACTTACAGTTGCGGTAGTAACAAAGCCTTTCTTCTTTGAAGGACCTCAAAGAATGAGAAACGCTGAAGAAGGTATTAAGAACCTTGCAGAAAAGGTTGACGCTATTGTTACTATACCAAACGATCTTCTATTGAAGATTGCAGACAAAAAGGTTACAATTAAAGATTCATTCAAACTTGCAGATGATGTTCTTCGTCAAGGTGTTCAAGGTATCATTGAAGTAATTACTCAAAGAGGTATTATGAACTGTGACTTTGCCGATGTAAGAACAATTATGAAAGACAGCGGTGTCGCACATATGGGTATCGGTGTCGGCAAGGGTGAAAATGCCGCTCAGGACGCAGTTCGTGCGGCTATTGAAAGTCCGCTTCTTGAAACAAGCATTGAGGGTGCTGAAAACGTACTTCTTAATATCACAGGCGGAAGTGAATTCTCACTTGTTGATATGGGCGAAGTATCAAGCATTGTTCGTGACCTTGTAAGTGAAGAGGCAAATATTATTGTCGGTACTGCTATGGACGATAATCTTAAAGATGAAATTAAGGTTACTCTTATTGCAACAGGTCTTGACGGTTCATTAAGACGCGGTAAAGATAAAGCTAATGATGTAAAGAATATTACACCTAAGTTTGCAGGTTCTTCAACATCAAGCGACAGAAAGACTCCGTCTTATTCTTCATCAGTTTCTGATTATGATGATAATGCAATTTTCAAGAGAAAGTTAAAGCCGGGAATGGGTAGTATAGATGTTCCCGACTTCTTTAAACCAGGCAGATAATTTAAAAATTAAGTAATATAAAAGCCACGAGTACACTCGTGGCTTCAGCGTGTAGACAAAAGTGTCTACACGCTGGCAGAGGTCGAGAAATTAGTTCG
>ERZ791906.403-NODE-403-length-52727-cov-26.474882_pt1 | contig 52727 bp, 59 predicted proteins | sample MGYA00510146_ERZ791906 | MGnify/ENA primary metagenome ERZ791906 (study PRJEB30046, sample SAMN00792096) | human gut metagenome | study: EMG produced TPA metagenomics assembly of the A metagenome-wide association study of gut microbiota in type 2... | reverse complement strand
CAACTATGGTGTCTTTTATTTTTTTGGCCCACCCGAAGTACTTTTTGCGTTTTTTCTACTTTCCACCTCGCCTACTGCGGCTTGTTCACAGTCAAACTTTCATCAACGCTCCTCCCTAAAAACAGTCCACCGGACTGTTTTCTTTACGGTCGGCTTCAAATCCCTTAGATTTCTTTGTGTTACAAAAAAGCAAAAGACACCACAACTATGGTGTCTTTTATTTTTTTGGCCCACCCGAAGTACTTTTTGCGTTTTTTCTACTTTCCACCTCGCCTACTGCGGCTTGTTCACAGTCAAACTTTCATCAACGCTCCTCCCTAAAAACAGTCCACCGGACTGTTTTCTTTACGGTCGGCTTCAAATCCCTTAGATTTCTTTGTGTTACAAAAAAGCAAAAGACACCACAACTATGGTGTCTTTTATTTTTTTGGCCCACCCGAAGGGATTTGAACCCCCACTCTCCAGAATCGGAATCTGTTGCGTTATCCAATTGCGCCACGGATGGATATAAGCCGCATTTTTCATACGGCTGTTTTTTATTATCAAATACAATCAATCAGAGAGTTCTTCCCAAATTGCGTACTGCTCTTCCTGCTCGTTTTGGAGATCCTCAAGCTTTTTGGTAAGTTCAATCAGCTTTTCGTAATCTGCCGCTACATCTTCGCTTGAAAGCAACTCCTGAGTTTGAGCAATCTCTTCGTCAAGTCTTTCAATAGCCTCTTCTGCCTTTTTAAGTCTTGTCTGTCTTTTTCGCTCCTTGCTCTGTCTTTGCTTTTGCAGGAAATAATCATTCTGCGGTTTTTCTTTCTTTACCGCAACCTCTGCTTTAGCCTCTGTCTGCTCTGTTCTTATATGCTCAACATAATAATCATAGTTGCCGAGATATTCGGTTATACCGTTTTTATCGAGCACAAGCACTCTGTCGGCAAGTTTATTGATAAAGTAACGGTCATGACTGATTATAAGCAAAGTGCCGCTATAATCGGCAAGCGTTTTTTCAAGTTCTTCTCTTGATGCTGAGTCAAGGTGGTTTGTCGGCTCGTCAAGCAAAAGGAAATTACTGCCCTTGAGCATAAGTTTTGCAAGAGAAATTCTTGCTCTTTCGCCGCCGCTCATCTTTGAAAGCGGTTTAAACACCTCGTCCCCTCTGAAAAGGAATGAGGCAAGCGCACTTCTTACCTCGGTTTGCGTCATTTGTGGGAAAGTATCCCATATTTCGTCTACGGCTGTATTCTCCAAATTGAGATTTTGCTGTAACTGGTCAAAATATCCCACAGTAACATTTGTGCCATATTCATATTCGCCTGTATCTTGCGGACATTTTCCTGTCAAAATTCTAAACAGGGTTGTTTTTCCGCAACCGTTTCCGCCGAGGATAAACACCTTTTCGCCCTTTCTGATATGTATGTTTACATCAGAAAACAGCTTTTTATCACCAAAGGCTTTAGAAAGATTACTGCACATCAAAACATCGTTGCCGCTCTCAATCTTCGGAGTAAAGTGCATTTTAACGGTATCAAGCTCGCTTTCGGGTTTAACAAGCTGAGCCTTTATGCGGTCTGCCTCTTTCTGCTTGCTTGCGGCGGTGATAAAGTTTCTCTCTCTGCCCCAGCGCTTTTGCTGTTCAACAATGCCTTCGATTCGCTTTATCTCGCTCAAGTCATTCTCATATTTATTCTTTAAAGACTCGTTATATGCCTCTTTTTTCTTAATAAATTCGGAATACGAACCCTTGTAGCACATTGTTTTGCAATGCTCAAGTTCAATCGTCTTATTCGTTACATTATCAAGAAAATATCGGTCATGGCTAATGATTATCATTGCGCCCTTAAAATCACGCAAAAAGCTCTCAAGCCAATTTACTGCGCTTATATCAAGGTGGTTTGTCGGCTCATCGAGCAAAAGAAAATTGCTCTTAGAAAGCAACAGCTTTGCAAGGCTGAGTTTTGAGCGCTGACCGCCGCTTAAATTACCGACAGGCATATCAAGCTCGGATTCCATAAATCCAAGTCCGAGCAATGCCGAGCGTGTGCGGCTTTTGTATGTAAGTCCGCCGAGCCTTTCAAACTCGTCAATAAGCCTTGTCTGTCGCTCTACAAGCGCATTTAGGTCGCCGTCCTTATTTTCTATTGCGTTAGTTACCTCGGCTATCTCCTGCTCCATATCGGTGAGATAATCAAACACCGACAAAAGCTCGTTATAGATGCTTATTCTCGGATTGTTGCAGGCGTGCTGTTCCATATAGCCGACAACGGTATCCTTTGCAAATACAACATTGCCCGAGGTAGGTGAAATTTCACCGTCCAATATTTTAAAGAGAGTTGTTTTGCCCACGCCGTTTGCACCGATAAAGCCGATTTTATCTCTCGACTCCACTTCAAACGATACATCGGTAAACAGGTTTCTCTCTATAAATGTCATTGTAAGATTACTTACTGATAAAGCGGGCAAAAACAACACCTCCATTTTTACTCATACTTTATTATTTTACATTAAAATACGAAAAAGAGCAATACAAAATTGAAAATATGCCAAAGATTTACGAGCATGTATATAGAAATGCCCACATACAGCATTATGTTTATTACACGACTGTCGCCTGCATTTGCCCATTTATTCACCAGACAGCACACCAAAATGACCGCAAGAGGAATCACTCCTTTAATTATGACGGTTTGCCAAAAATTATTCAGTACAGGCTGCATTACAGGATTTGCCTCTGCAAAACATCCGCTTGCAAGCAAAGCCTCGGTGCATATCCAATCTGTAATATTTAAAAAATACAGAAAAAATATTTTCTGATAAAATGTAAATTTTATCCTTTTTTGCTTTGCTGTCTTTTGGGCGGCTATGTTAATTGCCTCTGACATTAAAAAATCACCTCACAACTATTATTTGCTGTGAGGTGGTTAAATATTACGATTTTTTCCATGCAGACGGTGCAAAAAGGAGCAAGAGCGGGTAAATCTCAAGTCTGCCTGCCAGCATATCGAAAATAAATACTATCTTTGACAAAATGCTGAAATCGGCATAATTTCCTACAGGGCCAACAGCACCAAGGCCCGGGCCCGTATTGTTAAGATTTGCCGCTACCGCCGTAAAACTTGTTGTAAAGTCCATATTGTCTATGGAAACAAGCAAAAAGCTAATGGCAAACACACCTATATAAAGCACCAAATACATTGAAGTGGTACGCATAATATCGTGATTTACTGCCTTGCCGTCCATTTTTACGAGTTTAACATTTCGTGGGTGTACAAGGAGAGAAAATTCCTTTCTTACCTCCTTAAAAAGCAGGATAATACGGGAAATTTTAAATCCGCCGCCCGTACTGCCTGCCGACGCACCTATGAATGTAAGAATTATAATAATGGTTTTGGAAAGTTCAGGCCATTTGTTCACATCTGTAAGTCCAAAACCTGTTGTTGAAATAATAGAGGTCACATAGAAAAAGCTCTGATGAAAAGCGTCATACGGCTTGTAAATAGAGCTGATATTAAACGCAATAATTGCAGTTGAAACCGCTACTATTCCGAGGTATATCCACAATTCCTCAAATTTAAGCGACTGCTTAAATTTTCTTGCGATAAGGCAAAGATAAACTGAGAAATTCACACCGAACAAAAGCATAAATACAGCGATTACCATTTGCACATAGTAGCTGTCAAAAGCCGCTGCGTTGCTGTTGTAAATACCGAAACCGCCTGTACCTGCGGTTGAAAAGCTCGTGTTTATCGCCTCAAATACATTAAGTCCGCCAAACAATAGCAAAATAAACTCAAGTGCGGTAAGAGTAATATAAATGCCGTAGAGCATAGTGGCATAATTTCTCATTCGTGGCACTGCCTTGCCGATAATCGGACCGGGGCTTTCTGCTTTCATAAGAAAAATATTCTGCTGTCCGCCGAGTTTAGGGATTATTGCGAGCAAAAAGACGATAACACCCATACCGCCTAACCAGTGAAGAAAACTTCTCCACATAAGCATACCTTTGCTAAGCGCCTCTACATCATTGAGAATTGTTGCGCCGGTTGTAGTGATGCCCGATACGGTTTCGTAAAAAGCATCTATAAAAGACGGGATTTCTCCGCTAAGCCAAAACGGCATACAGCCTACAAGCGAAAGCAAAATCCAACTAAGCGCCGTTGATGCAAAACCTGCTTTTTGGTAAAGCACCATATTTTTAGGCTTTTTAACCTTTATAGCAAGTACACCGAGTATTGCGCTTACAACACCGGTAAGCACAAAATACCACGCCTCTTTTTCACCGTAAATTAAAGATGTAATTGTGCCTATCTGCATTGCAACGGCATCAACTATAAGCACCCAACCCAAAATATAAATAATACTTCGTTTATTCATAGTTATTTAACCTCAATGCTTTAAAATATCATCAAGGTCGCTAAGGCCTTTATGCTTAGTAATTACAACTACGGTATCGTCACACATAATTTTATCGCTGCCTTGCGGAAGTATAATTTTTCCGTGACGATTAATGCTGATAACCTGCAAGTTATCTTTTAAATTAAGTTCCTGCAAAGGAATACCCGTTACTCTTGATGTACTGCGCACTCTGAATTCAAGCGCCTCTACAGCGTCATCATTGAGTTTGTACAATGTTTCTACATTACTGCCGAGTGAATTCTGCATTGCACGGATATAACTTGCAATATACTCGCCCGTAAGATTTTTAGGGTGAATAATTGTTTTTATTTTCAAGCCGTGAAGAATAGAGTCAAAAGAAGTATTATTTACCTTAGTAATAACCTTTGCCTTTGACACGCTCTGAATATAAAGAGAAATAAGGATATTCTCTTCATCATAGTCCATAAGTGCAGCCACACCGTCGGCGTGTTCAACACCTTCGCTTAAGAGAAGATCCTGATCCATACAGTCACCTTGAATAACAACGGCCTCGGGAAGTATGTTTGTAAGTTCCCAACAGCGATCAGAATTTTTTTCAATAATTTTTACGCTTGCACCCGAAGCAATAAGGTTTTTTGCAAGATAGAACGAAATCTTACCTCCACCAAGCAAAATCACATCTCGGCTTTTACCGATTGATACGCTGATACGCTTAAAGAATTTTGCCGCCACATCGGCCTTTGACGCAACAGAAATTCTGTCACCACCAAGCAGCACAAAGTCACCGTTAGGAATAAATACCTCGTCACCTCTTTCGACAAGGCAAATTCTGACTTTACCTTTTAAAATATCAATCTGGCTTATCTTTTTATTCGCTATTGAAGAATTCTCGGGAAGAGCGACTTTTATAAGTTCAACCGAGCCTCTGGAAAAAGTGTCGATTTCAAGAGCACCCGAAAATCTGAGAAGTCTGCTCATTTCTTTTGCCGCCGTAAGCTCCGGATTGATAGACATTGAAAGACCGAGAGTATCTTTAACACGGTGAATATCCGCCGCATATTGCGGATTTCTTACTCTTGCTATAGTGTGTGTTGTACCCGCAGCTTTTGCCATAAGGCAGGTATAAAGATTTACTTCATCGAGAGCCGCCGCCGCAATAACAAGGTCAGCCTTTTCCGCCCCTGCCTCCGCAAGCACCTCATACGATGCACCGTTACCCTCTATTCCCATAACATCAAGGGAATTAGAAAGATTTTGCACAGCGTTGCGGTCAATATCCACTACAACAATGTCGTGCCCCTCCGCATTAAGCTGGGACGCTATAGATGTGCCGACTTTACCGCATCCGACAATTACTATCCTCATATTATTACCTCATAAAATTAATTGGACAAAATATGTCAATTATAATTCTAACTAATCATACACCAATTAAATATGAAAATCAATACATACTCGGTAAAATCTCTGTTTATTGAAGTTACAAATCCGTTACAAATCAAAAAGCCCTCAAAAGAGAGCTTTTATACTGTTACGGCATTCCTACTATATAATAAACAAGTACAGAAGAAACGCTGAATACCGTTACAAGAGTGTAAATTGCTCCTCTTGCAACAGATTTATATTTTTTGTCTGAAGCTTTGCCTAAACACTGCACCGCAAGTCCCGTAAAGAATGCTCCGAGTATTATAAGCGGTACTGCATATCTTATGTTTTCTGTACATACAAATGGGAATTGGAAACAGAAAATATAATATGATACAAAGAATACTGCATATATCAAAGCAATAAATATTTTATGCGCATTGTTAAGGGCTGAATTTTTCCTTTTACAAAAAGCATAAATCATTGCCGCAAATCCGAATATTCCGATAATAACCGCAGACCAGAACAAAATAATGTTAAACCCTGCAATTTTCGGATAATTGTTTGTATTTATAAGTTCGTCAAACATTGATGTCTTGAACAATGCCACAAGCGGGTTGTACTCATTATATGACGCACCGTAGGTGACAAACTGATCGCCTACATTTGCATACTGATTTAAACCGAAGTCAAACAGTCTTTTTGCATACGGCAAATTTCCGATATACTGGTCGCTTGTAATTGAAAGTGCCGGCACATAGGTAAGCGGTACTCCGAATTTCAAAAGATTTCTTACCTGCCACCACAGTGCAAGAGGTGCACACACAACGCCAAAGCACAGAAATTGAACGAGGTACTTTTTAAAGTCCTTTAAATTCTTAAAGAAAACATATAAAAATACAAACGCAATTGCAGGTGCTACCATCCATACGGAAAGCTTTGTCATCATTCCCAAGCCAACACAAAGAGAAATTGCCATAATTCTCGGGAAAGTCGGATTTTTATACCAATAAAGCGTATTTAAAACAGCCGCAAGCATAAAGGCAATCGAAAGAATATCGTTGTTTACGCTGCCTGCCATTATGTAGAAAGTGGGGCAGAAAGCCACTATTGCGACTGCACATACAAGACCTCTGCCTTTCAAACCCAATTGTCTGAAAATCTTATATGAAAGGACCATACAGATTGATGAATAGAAAAGTGTGAGAATCTGCACATTTTCGCCCACAGCATAGTAATCTATACCTAAAAATGTCTGCAAACGCATCCATAATGCCGCTATAATATGGTGGAACGGAGGATGATAGAACTGCCAGTAATTTCTTACATCAAAATCAGGCAGATTAAAGTTTTCGTAAAAATATCTTATATATCCGCAATGACCTATTTCCATATCGAAATTTCCGACATCGTGTTGTCTTACCGAAATATCGGTATAAAGCACATAGGCAAGCCTTAACACAAAGCCGAGTGCAAAAATTACAACCACAAAAGCCTTATCCGTCAGTCTGTCTGTACAGGCAAGGTAAATAAGCACAAGCGCCGACACAAGCAAACCGTAATTCAGAATATGAAAAGCCGTTGAGCCTTTCATAAGTATTATTAAAAACAGCCCTATCGCACCTGCAAATGAGGCGACAGACATAAACAAAGCCATCTTTTTTCTGCTGTCGTCATCGATTGTGTTTTTTGAACTGAAATAAATTCCGACAGGAACTCCCGCAAATAATACAACGAGCATAGGAACAATCGCAAATATCGGCAAAAGACTTCCGAATGATGTGCTCGTTGTAATAAACGTGCTTGCAAGGCACAATATTGCAACCGCAATGTACGGATGTGAAGTTACAAATTTTATAAAACCGTTGCAAGGATGATTTTCCCTTTTTACAAGGCTGTGCTCATCCTGCACCAAATGGTTAGGTTTAAATTCCATCAGATTACCTCCAAAACCGATTACTTTGTTTCGTGGTATTCTTTTTCGGTATTTACATTCCAAATTGTGCCCTTGTCTGTTTTGCCTGCCTTTATAGCCTCAGCGGCACGAATAGCGGTAAGCATAGAGTGGTCCATATTATTGTAACGATGCTGACCGTTTCTGCCGACGCAGTAAAGGTTTGTGTATGTATCAAGATACTTGATAAGCTCGTCCATTTGAGCATAAGTATCAAAATAAGCGGGATAAGCCTTTTTGATTTTCTCACGGTGAGAGTCGAGAACTTCGCTTGAACTGATAACGCCCATTGATTCAAGTTCTTTTGTAGCAAGCTTAATGCACTCTTCATCGCTTAAATTCCAGAAATCGTCTCCCTCGGCGCAGAAATATTCAAGTCCGATCCATACTGTATTTTCCGGGTCTTCCACCATATACGGCGACCAGTTGTTGAAAATCTGAATTCTGCCGAGTTTTACGCTGGTTTCCTGAACATAAATCCAGCAATCGGGTACGATATTGTTAAGAGTTTTCATCTTGGTTTCATTCTTAAGGTTAAGTTTATTAACAAGAAGTCCGACCGTAACAAAATCTCTGTAAGGAAGATTCTCTGCAATATACTTAATCTCCTTTGAAGGCTCATCGCCTGTCATACCTGCAACAAGGTCTTTAACAGGCATTGACGATACAAAAATATCGCCCTCAATAGTCCTTTCGCCTTCGGGAGTATTGCAAATAACGGCTGTAATCTTGCCGTCTTTGCATACAATATTCTTTACACTATGATTTTTAAGAAGTTTTGCGCCTCTTTCAATCGCTCTGTCGGTTGCAATCTCCCAAAGCTGTCCCGGACCGTACTTTGGGTACCAGAACTGCTCAATAAGCGAGGTTTCCACCTCTTTTGATGATTTTTTGCCGCCGAATGCCTTTGAGAACATATCCTTTAATACGGCTCTGATTGAAAGTCCCTTTACACGCTGTGAACCCCAGTCTGCCGAAATCTCGCTTGGGTGTCTGCCCCACAGCTTTTCTGTATAGCCCTCAAAAAACATTGAATAAAGTACCTTACCGAAACGGTTAATGTAGAAATTCTCAAGAGAATCTTCGGGCTTTTTGAACATTACGGATTTAAGATAGCTGAAACCTGCTTTCATTGTGGTGAGAAAGCCCATATTTTTAATTGTTGCCGCCGACATTGTAACGGGGTAATCAAAGAAGTGCTTGTTATAGTAAATTCTTGAAACTCTGTCACGCACAAGAATAACCTTGTCGTCCTTTTCGGGGTCAGGGCCGTTTTCAACCAGCGGCTTTTCTCTGCCGAGAATTTTATCGTCAAAAGACGGCTTGCCCTGTACAGGCATAAGCTCGCTCCACCAATTCATTACCTCGTCGCTCTTTGAGAAAAAGCGGTGACCGCCGATGTCCATACGGTTGCCGTTGTAGCGTACCGTTTGAGAAATACCGCCTATACGCTCTGTTTCCTCAAGAATTGTAACATCATATTCGCCTTTTGTATCCTTTAAAAGCTCATTTGCCGCTGTGATACCTGCAGGGCCCGCTCCGATAATAATTACTTTTTTCATTATATTTCCTCTCTATCTGTAACAAAATTATTTTTTGCTCTTATCAAATAAAATAAATTTTCTGCCGCAGAAGTTCCATAAAAATACAACTACAGTAGAAACTATCTTGCCGATGTGGTAATACTGAATACCCCAAAGCCAGAAATACTTTGTTTCGCCGTTTACCACAGCAGATTCACCGCCAAACACAAGACCTGTCGCAAGCGGATTTTGGAAAAGCCAGATAATTGCGGCATTAATTCCGAGTCCGATTAAACCGATGAGTGCAAAGGCAAGAAATTCTGCAAATTTATTTTTGATTTTTGAATTTTTGAAAATCCAAAATGTACTGAGCAGGTAGTTTACCACAAGTCCGGCAATGAATGAAATTGTCGACGATACAACAGGGTAAACCGAGAACACCTCGGTTAATAATGTCATTACGCCAAAGTCAACCACAAACGCAAAACCGCCGACAAAGCAATACCTGAAAAACTGGATAAAAGTATTGTCGGTATCACCGACAAACAGTTTTTTAAACTTCATAAATATTTCCTTTCACAACGCAATAATGCTGTATTTTTACGCACTAAGCTTTTATATTATTTTAATTCAAATAGCGCAAAAAGTCAACGATTTGTGTTATTTTTATACAGTTTTGTCGCAAAAATAAATACCGTTACAGAAAAACTGCAACGGTATGTTAATTGTGTAGATTTTTTAGAATTAAAATCTGTTTTGTTCCTTAATAGCTCGCTCCATATCTCGTTTTGCGGAGCGTTTTGCCATATCCTCTCGCTTATCATAGAGCTTTTTACCTTTGCAAAGTCCTACCTGAACCTTTACCTTGCTGTCTTTAAAATAAAGGCTTATAGGAATAAGCGAATATCCTGTTTGCTTTACAATACCAAAGAGGCGGTTGATTTCTTTTTTGTGCATAAGTAGTTTGCGCACACGCATAGGGTCACGATTAAATATATTGCCATGGTCATAGGGAGAAATGTGCATTCCGTTTACGAAAATTTCACCCTCTACAATAGAACACCAGCTGTCCTTTAGGTTTACCCTGCCTGCACGAATTGACTTTACTTCTGTACCGCAAAGCTCAATTCCTGCCTCAAAGGACTCCTCAATAAAATAATCGTGATGCGCCTTTTTGTTTTGCGCTACTGTTTTTAATGAAGCCATTATATTTCACTCCTGCCTTCAAGAGCCTTTGCAAGTGTGTATTCGTCTGCATATTCAAGGTCGCCGCCGACAGGAATACCATAGGCAAGCCTTGTAACCTTTACGCCGAGCGGCTTTAACAGCTTAGAAATATAAAGTGCTGTTGCGTCGCCCTCAACGGTAGGGTTCGTTGCCATAATGACCTCTTTAACATCATCACCGCTAAACCTTGCCAAAAGCTGTTTTATGGTAATGTTGTCAGGGCCGATTCCGTTAAGCGGAGAAATTGAACCATGCAAAACATGGTACACACCCTTGTACTCGTGTGTTTTTTCGATTGCTGAGGCGTCACGGGGAGTTTCTACCACACAAATCACTGACTTATCCCTTGTCGGGTTTGCGCATACAGGGCAGAGCTCTTTGTCCGTAAGGTTACAGCACTCTGCGCAATAGTGAATTTTTGTGTGAGCATCGGTTACAGCCTTTGCAAGTGCCTCTGCGTCTGTTTTTGACAGATTTAGCACATAATACGCAAGCCTTTGCGCTGTTTTGTGGCCGATACCGGGCATTCTTTCAAACTGCTCCACCAATACTTCAAGCGGAGCTACATTATATTCAGGCATTATCAGAACATTCCCGGAATGTTAAGTCCGCCTGAAATAGTTTCCATTGTGTCTTCCTTTTCCTTATGAGCAGCTCTTAAAGCCTCGTTTGCAGCTGCAATAATAAGGTCAGAAAGCATTTCTACATCTTCAGCGTCAACAACATCAGGAGAAATATCAATCTTTGTAAGTTCCATCTTACCTGTAACTGTTACGCTTACTGCGCCGCCGCCCGAAGTAGCCGAATACTCTTTTGCCTCAAGCTCCTGTGATGCCTGCTCCATATCGTCCTGTAACTTCTGAGCCTGACGAGCGAGCTGCTGAATATTGTTTGCGCCGCCGTTGCCGTAGCCCTTTGGTAATCTTGCTTTCATATTAAAAACATCCTTTCAATTTACAAATTATTCTTGTGTTATTTTCACTCCGCTGCCCTCAAGGCTTTGCACCAAAGAGTTTAGCGGATCTGTTTTTTCTTCTTTTTTAGGTGTTGACCTTTTGTAAGGTCCAAGACTGTAATTTTTGCCCGTCAGCTCTAAAAGCGCCGACTTAATCTCTGCTCTTCTGCCGTTTTGCCTAAGCAAATCAAAAGCAAGCTCATTGTTTGTGTCAATCAAAAGATAGTTTCCGCTTTCATATGCGGTTGAACCTGCAAACGCTGCGGCTATTGACCTTGAAACCGACTTTAAGCTGTTTACCACCTCTACCCACCTTGTAAAGGGTACTGCGTTGTCGTAAAGCTCATCAAGATTTACGCTTGCTCTCTGCACAACAGGTTTTACCTCAGGTGCAGGCTTTGCAACAGGTGCTTTCTTGTGCTCGGTTTCAGGCTGTGCAAACGGATCTTCAACAGTTTCCTGCTTTGCTGCTGCCTGCTGCGGCTGTTCGGTCTGTACACCTTGGCTCTGCTGAGGCGGCTGAGCATAGTTTACGGTAATTCCTCGCTTAACCGCTTTTTCAAGGGCAGTCACCCTTGCGGTAAGCGCCTCAATCGTACCGTCAAGCTCTGATGCCGACAGCTTTACAAGTGCCATTTCAAGCTCTGTTCTGTCACCCGTACCCTTGCCCATTCGCTGATATGCCTTTGAAAGCACATCCATATAAAAAACTATATCCGCAAGCGAAAGATAATCCGACTGAGTAACAGCCTGCTCAAACTCATCGTCCGACATTATGAGAATATCTCTCGGATTTTTGATTGTTTTTATAAGCATTAACGCTCTGAAATGCTCAACAAGCTCATCGCAAAGCCTTGCCATATCCTTTGACTCAGAATAAAGCCGTCCTACAATTTCAAGCGACTTTGACGGATTCTTATTGATAATAGCCGTTGCAAGCTCAAAAAGGTAGGAATTGTTGACAAGTCCTGCGGCATTGCGCACAACTTTCTCGTCTATATACGAGCTTACAGCAAGACAGCTGTCTAAAAGCGAGAGTGCATCTCGAAGTGCGCCGTCAGCAACCGATGCAAGCATAAGCGCCGCCGAATCGGTAATCTCTGCATTTTCCTGCGAAACTACATACTCTACCCTGTCGGCTATCGCCCTTGGCGGTATTCTGTGGAAATCAAAGCGCTGACATCTTGAGCGGATTGTCTGCGGCAGTTTGTGAACCTCGGTAGTGGCAAGTATAAATATTACATGCTCCGGTGGTTCTTCAAGAGTTTTTAGCAGAGCATTGAAAGCCTCTTGGGTGAGCATATGCACCTCATCGACTATATACACCCTGTATTTGCATTTTGTCGGCTTAAACTGTACCTCGTCAATAATCTGACGAATATCGTCAATTTTACGGTTAGATGCGGCGTCCATCTCAACAATATCAAGAATACTGCCGTCATCAATGCCCTTGCAGATTTCACATTCGCCGCAAGGATTGCCGTTTTGCGGATTAAGACAGTTTACAGCCTTGGCAAGAATTTTTGCGCAGGTGGTTTTGCCTGTTCCTCGTGAACCTGTAAAAAGATAGGCATGGTTAAGCCTGCCCGAAGAAACCTCGTTCTGCAAGGTGGAGGTAATATGCTCCTGACCCGAAACATCGGTAAATACGGTAGGTCGCCATTTACGGTAAAGCACACGATACACAACAAAACACCTCACTTCAATAAAAAATGCAAGCCGTCAGCCGAATAATATACGGCGTCATGCAAATAAGTGAACGACAGACTTACTGCATCGCATCGGCAATACTGCTTAATGCTGCTCGGTTCCCCGCCTGACATGATTCACAGACCCCAATCGTACAGGGCCTGCCGCTCACTTAATTGCATGCATATGGCTTGCAATTACTTTGTAATTATAGCATAAAATTTTATCAAAATCAATACCTTTTTAATAAAAATGCAAAAGGTCGGCAATTTATACAACTGCCGACCGAATATTTTTACATATAAATGTTATATTCAAATTTTATTTTTTAACTTTTTCCTTATACATTACAGTAAATGCTCTGAAAATAACAGAACCGACTCCGTTTGCAACCGATACTATTAATATGTAAACAAACATCTGCGCAACCTGCTCAAGTGATGATGCTGCATAAGAAAAATAGCAAATATCTGCAATACTATGCTCGAAGCCTGCAAATATAAAAGCTGGAATACCGAGAAAAATACCGAGATATTTACCCAGCGGACTGCTGTTTGTGCTGTAATTTTCAACAACAATATACATAATCATACCGCAAAAAATGCCGAGAATGAATGTCTGCAAAAAATTCTGCGAAAGTTTATTTTCAGCAAGAACAACAGCTGCCTCGTTATATTTAGGATTTGCAAATCTCAGCGGAACTGTTGTTATAAGACAACCGACAAGGTTGCCGAGCCAAATCATAAGACAATTCGGATTATTTTTTGTAGGAATAACATAGCCGATTTTGCCTGTAAAAAGATTAAACCCAAAAGCACATATACCAAAAAGTCCCAGGCAGAACAAAATTGAACCGAATACTTTATTTTCAGATGAAATAAATGCTGTAACACCCAATCCAATCATCACGCCGGCAGGTACAGACTTTAAAAATGTGTTCCAATTACTCATATTATAACCCCTTGTTATATACTTTGTATAAATCCGAACTCAAAACGAGAGGTCACAGAAAAAACTCTGCGACCTCCCTAATTGCATTAACCGAAAGGTAATTTATTTATTTAATCCCTCGTAAACTGCAACTGCACATGCAACTGTTGCGCCTACCATTGGGTTGTTACCCATACCGATAAGACCCATCATCTCAACGTGAGCAGGAACTGAAGATGAACCTGCAAACTGAGCGTCACCGTGCATTCTGCCCATTGAGTCTGTAAGACCGTATGAAGCAGGGCCTGCACCCATGTTATCAGGGTGAAGTGTACGGCCTGTACCGCCACCTGAAGCAACTGAGAAATACTTAACGCCGTTCTCGATAGCCCACTTCTTGTATGTACCTGCAACAAGGTGCTGGAAACGAGTTGGGTTAGTTGAGTTACCTGTAATAGATACGCCAACATTCTCATGCTGCATGATAGCAACGCCTTCACGAACATCGTCTGCACCGTAGCAGCGAACAGCAGCTCTCTCGCCGTCTGAGAAAGCTCTCTCTTCAACGATCTTGAGCTCTGATGTGAAGTAATCAAACTGAGTCTTTACATATGTAAAGCCGTTGATTCTTGAAATGATGTAAGCTGCATCCTTGCCAAGACCGTTAAGAATAACCTTAAGTGGCTCTTTTCTTGCCTTGTTAGCGTTACGAGCAATACCGATTGCGCCTTCAGCGGCAGCAAAGCTCTCGTGACCTGCGAGGAATGCAAAGCACTTTGTTTCATCTCTGAGGAGCATTGCGCCGAGGTTACCGTGACCACGACCAACATTTCTCTGCTCAGCAACTGAACCCGGGATACAGAAAGCCTCAAGACCGATACCGATGCACTCGGCAGCCTCTGCTGCTGTCTTAACGCCCTTCTTAATAGCTACTGCACAACCAAGTGTGTAAGCCCAACCTGCATTTTCAAATGCGATTGGCTGAACGCCCTTAACGATGTCATAAGCGTCAAAACCCTTGCTGTTGCAAAGCTCTCTTGCCTCTTCAAGACTTGCAATACCGTATTCGGCAAGGCACTTCTCAATTTTAGGCATTCTTCTTTCCATACTTTCAAATGTAACTGCCATTATAGTGTCCTCCTACCGAATTATTCTTCACGAGGGTCAATGTACTTAGCCGCATTATCAAAACGACCGTACTGACCGATGTTGTTTTTGTAAGCTTCGTTTGGCTCTACACCGTGACGAATGTCCTCGAGCATTTTGCCGAGCTTTACGAACTGATAGCCACAAACCTCGTCATTCTCATCAAGAGCTGTCTTGATTACATAGCCTTCAGCCATTTCCATATAACGAACGCCCTTAGCGTTTGTGCTGTACATTGTACCAACCTGTGAACGGAGTCCCTTACCGAGGTCCTCAAGACCTGCGCCGATTGGAAGACCACCCTCTGAGAAAGCTGTCTGGCTTCTGCCGTAAACGAGCTGCTCAAAAATGTTTTTCATAGCTGTGTTGATAGCATCACAAACAAGGTCAGTATTAAGGCACTCGAGTAATGTTTTGTTAGGGAGAATTTCAGCAGCCATAGCAGCTGAGTGAGTCATACCTGAACAACCAATTGTTTCTACAAGAGCCTCTTCTACGATACCGTCTTTAACATTAAGTGTGAGCTTGCAAGCACCCTGCTGAGGTGCGCACCAGCCAATACCGTGTGAAAGACCTGAAATATCCTTAATATCATAGGATTTTACCCACTTACCCTCTTCAGGAATAGGTGCAGGACCGTGTTTTGGACCTTTTGCGACAGTGCACATCTTTTCTACTTCATTTGAATAAATCATGTGTACTTCTCCTTTCGATTATTGTTGAGCCTCTACACTCATACATATTTATTATAATGCGAAATAACGCATTTTTCAAGCATTTTTTACAAATTTTATCCTGCTTTTAATTTGTATATTTTGGATATATGTGTGGCATACTCAACAAAAAAAGCACCTGTGCAAAGCAAAGCAATAGTCAAAATTTACTCTGTCATATCAAAAATTTTCACTGATAATTTTAAAAATATTGCAATTTTAACATAAGTATAAAATATAGTTGAAATAATCAATAAATTATGCTATAATTTATAGTACGAGCGTGTACTCGCACAAAATAATAAAAAAGGCTGATGAGGATGAAAAAATTTTTCGAAAATAAGCTAAATACCGTACTTACCGTTATTCTCGGAGTGCTGATAATCACACTTTTGGGTCACACTGTAATATCTGCGCTTACGCCGCAAACCAAAAGACCTGCCGTATCCACTTCGGATGTGGCACTGAAAAATCGCATAAATCCTAATATTTCAAAGATTGCAACAGCTGATACGGCAACAAGCGAGCCTACCGAAGCTCCTGCAACAAAGCCTGCCGCTACTCAGAAAGCAACAACAAAACCCACAAGCAAGCCAACAACAGCGCCGACAACCAAACCAAAGGCTACAAAGGCGTCTGCCAAGGCAACAACACAAAAGGCTACTGTTCAGTTTGCAACAGCAATTCCCGTTGCCGAGCCTGCCGACTACAACGAACAGTGGAATGCAGGATATCTTGTAGCCATTGATAATCCCGATAAATCCTACCAATGCGGACAGGTTACTTTAAACGATGCCGACAGAGATTTGCTTGAGCGACTTTGCATGGGCGAATTTGGTTCGGGCGGATTTGTAGGTGCGTCACTTATTGCCCAGTCGGTAAAGGACGCAATGTGCTTTGACGGATTTTCAAGTGTAGCCGAAATCATTAAAGAATATCACTACACAGGCAGTACGGATATTCCTGCCAACGATTCATGCAAGCAGGCAGTAAGCTATATTTTTGATCAAAACCACGATGCGGTTCAGCACAGAATTCTTTATATGTATAATCCTTTGCTTGTTGACAGCGAATTTCACGAAAGCCAGAACTATATTCTCACTTATGAAGATGTAAGATTCTTTGACCGTTGGGGATATTGATTTTTCACTCATCATCTTAATTAAATATTTTACTCCCTTTTGCAGATAATAGTGCAGAAGGGAGTTTTTTTATGATACGAAGAATAGGAGGACACACTCTCGGCTTTGAAGAAATGCCGACTATAATCGGATATGCCTCTGTGGCAGGCAAAAAAGAGAGTGAAGGCCCGCTTGGAAAAGGCTTTGACAAAATTATTTATGACAGCTACAACGGCAAAAGCACCTATGAGCAGGCGGAAAGCACATTGCAGTTTACAGCGGTTGAAACCGCTATGCAAAAAGCTGATGTAAAAGCTGAGGACATTGACTATATTTTTGCAGGCGATTTGCTTAATCAGTGCATATCCTCAAGCTTTGGACTGCGTGACCTTAATATTGCTTATCTCGGGCAATACGGCGCTTGCTCTACCATGGCGCAGGGATTGCTGATGACAGCCGTATTTGTTGAAAGCAAGGCGGCAAATATCGCTGCGTGCGTGACCTCTTCACATTTTGCATCGGCTGAGCGACAGTATCGCTTTCCGCTTGAATACGGCGGAGTTCGCACACCTACCGCACAATGGACAGTTACGGGTTCGGGGTGCTGCATTGTAAGCAACGCAAAAAAAGGCGCTTGCATAGCAAGGGCAACAGCCGGAAAAATAGTTGACCTCGGCGTAACCGACGCAAACAATATGGGCGCTGCCATGGCGCCTGCCGCCGCACAAACATTCATTGATTATTTTAACGACACAAACACAAAGCCGTCTGATTATGACGCTGTTTTTACAGGAGATTTAGGTTTGGTGGGCAGTCGCTCGCTGTATGACTTACTTAGCCTTGAAAACATTGACCTTGAGCCAAAGCACTATGACTGCGGTATGATGATTTTTGATTTAGAAGGGCAAGATGTGCACGCAGGCGGTTCGGGGTGCGGATGTGCAGGCTCGGTGTTTTGCTCTGAAATACTAAATTCCGTAAACAGCGGAAAATACAACAATATACTTTTTATGGCAACAGGTGCGCTGATGAGTCCGACATCGGCAGGACAGGGTGAGAGTATCCCTTCTGTTGCACATTTGCTCAACATAAAATTAAGATAAATTTTATAAAAGCTCTGTTCAAATCAAAACTCTTGTGATATAATAAAGATGTGTAACGATATTGTTCAGCAGTTGGTAATTATTTGCTACTAATATTAACAGCTTTTGGAAATTTAGCAATATCAGCGTTGATTAGGAGTTTTGTTATATGTTCGGACGCATTCAAACAGTTGACAACAAAGTTCTATATAATATCAGCAGAATGCACAAGCCTGCTTTAACCAAGATTATGGTGGCATCTTCACGGCTGGGCAATGCCGGCTTTGTATGGTGGGCGATCTGCATACCGTTCTTTGTTGTACCGGAGTGGAGAAAAACAGGCTTTAACTTTGTTTTTGCCCTCTGCCTTGCTCACCTTATGGGCGAAATCATTATTAAGCATCTTGTAAAGAGGACACGCCCTTGTCATCTTCTTGAGGACGAGGAGCAGATTATAAACAGACCGAGGTTCTACTCGTTCCCGTCAGGTCACACTACGGCATCATTTGCATTTGCCACAACGGCGCTGTTAAGATGTCAGCCTGCGGCTTGCCTGCCAATTCTTATGCTTGCATTCTTAATTGGCTTTTCAAGAATTTATCTGAGAGTTCATTATCTTACAGATGTAGTCTGCGGTATGTTACTCGGCTCAACCTGCGGTGTTATCTCGGTAATTCTTTTCAACAACATTTTTGTTTAACCAATAAAAAATCGGCACTCTTTGAGTTAATTCTCAAGGAGTGCTTTTTGTTTTGCTATTTTAATTTTAAGTCGGCATTTTTAACGCTTATTAATATATGACAGGGTGCAAAAATCAGTGACATAATAATTAAAGGTACATTCAACAGCATTACTGCGCAAAACAGAAAAAGTACAGACGGAATTACCGAGAGTGCTACCGCCCTGAATAAGCAATTTTTTCTGAAAAATATCACCCATACAAGGCAGTAAGCTGTAACAAGCACTGTGCATACTATTATATATACAGCTAATGCGTTGTCGAACCAAAATCCAATGTAAGTATATGGTATGTTAAATATCATTAGGCCAAAACAACCAAATCTGCCGATTTGCTCAAGTGTTTCCACAATTTTGTTATGCCATAGATTTTCAAATCCGTTTTGTATTTTTATGGCAAATACTATATTCGGTATCATTATTACGGCAATTATTATTAAGCCGTATATGTTAAACCAACCCATTATAATTTCACTCGTTTCTAATGTAAAATTACATGCTTTTTCTTAAAAATTTTTTCGCTCGGTTCGTCAGAATAATGTCAAAAATTTTAGCTTAAATTTTTATCTTTGCACTTTGCCAAATACAACATATGGTGTTCATAAGCAGACATAAGTTCTTTATCTGCCATTGCTGATTTCAACACTGATTTTATTTGACTTTTTAGTCCCCTACATATGAATTAATCGCATAAATTTTTTGTTTAATTTTATTACTTGACACTAAAATAATACTATTTGTAATCAAATTCTTTTAACATTCAACTATTAACATTGATGTTGAAAACTTCTGCATTAATTGTTGAATTGTTACATTTCTGTAAAGTATTGGGTGTTACTTGTAAGAGGGCTGTAATTTCAACGGTGTTTTAACATCTGTTTTCACACTTTCCACATAGTTTTCAACATTTATGTTAAAAGATGTGTTAAATACAATTTGTATAATTTACAAATTTCTGCTGTTTTTTCTTTTATCAAGATAATTCTGTAAAATGATAGTTGCGGCAACTTCGTCCACAACATTTTTCCTTTTTTTGCCCCTTGTATTGGTATCGTTCAAAAAATTGTGTGCGGTAATGGTAGTACCTCTTTCGTCTTGCAAATCGACTTGCAAACCTGTTTCTGTATGAAGTCGCTCGGCAAAGGCTCTTGCGTTCTGCGCACTCTCGCCTTCACTGCCGTCCATATTCTTAGGAAGTCCCACAACTACTATTTCAGCCTTTAAATTCACAACGGTTTCTTTCACTTTTTCAAAAAGTTTTTCGGGTGACTTTTCAAAAATTACCGTATGCGGCGAGGCTAAAAACTCCGTCTTATCGCAAACTGCTATACCTGTTCTTGCTTTGCCCAAATCAACTGCCGCTATTATCATATTAACATCCTTTCAAAAAAAGGGAACCCTGCCGAGTTCCCCCTATTCATATTATCGTAACGGTCTTTTTACATTCGATGCAACCTTGAACACATCACTTGATTTGCCAAGCACTACAAGGTGGTCGTTTTCATCAAAGACATAATCGCCGCCAAGGTTCAGATTAAGTTCATTATCATTTTTTACCGCAATAATATTAATGTTATGTTTGCGGCGAACATCAACATCCTCTACCTTTTTTCCAATCCACGATGATACAACGGGAATTTCAAAGATAGAATACTCCGATGTAAGTTCGATATAATCAAAAATATTGTCTGCATTGTATCTTACCGCAAGGTTTTCGGCAATCTCTTTGCTGGGGTATACAACCTCGTCAGCGCCTATTTTCTTTAAAAATTCAACCTGTCTTGACCTTTTAGCCTTTGCAATTACATACTTTGCACCGAGTTCCTTTAAAATGGAAGTAATTTCGAGAGAGGCATAAAAATCCTCACCGATTGTCACAAAGCAATAATCAAAAGTATTAACTCCTATAGATTTCAAAATTCCGTCTGTCGAGCAATCACCGCAAAAAGCATCGCTGAATTCAGGTGAAAGCTCCTGTATGAGTTCCTCGTCCTTGTCTGCAATCATTACTTCATTGCCGAGGTCCTGCATTTTTCGTGCAAGATAAATACCCATTGTTCCCATTCCGATTACAAGTACCGACTTCATAAATGTTTCTCCTTAACCGATTAATATCTGTTCTGTAGGGCGCTTTACAGGTGCTTCGGGTTTTCTTTGTCCAAACACAAGCACAAGCGAAAGTCCGCCGATTCGTCCGCCATACATCATTATCATTAATATTATTTTTGAAATTACCGATATTTGGTTTGTTATGCCTTTTGACACTCCTACTGTGCCTGCCGCCGAGGCGGTTTCAAACAATACCTGCGACATACCCAATCCCTCTACGCTGCAAATAATCATTGACGAAAGCATAACCGCAAAGAGATAAATCAAAATAATTACTGCCGACTGCTTAACCACATCAGACGCAATTCTGCGCTTAAAAGTGTTTATATCGTCACCGCCTTTCGCCATTGCAAATACCGCAATCACAACCACCGCTATTGTAGTTGTTTTCAGACCGCCCGCCGTTGAACCCGGGCAACCGCCTATAAGCATAAGAATAAGCGAAAGCAATGTGCCGGAATCCGAGAGATTTGAAAGGTCAATTGTATTAAAACCTGCCGTTCTTGTGGTGACCGACATAAACATAGCGTTTACAATTTTTTGCGGAACAGTCTTGTCGGCAAGTTCGCCGTTGTATTCAAAAATAAAAAAGCCAAGTCCGCCTGCGACAAGCAAAATTGCCGTTGTAACAAGAACTATTTTAGTATGAAGCAAATATTTAGAAAAATGAAATTTATTTTTTAAAATGTCATTCCACACAATAAAGCCGATACCGCCGATTACAATAAGCGACATTATAATTATGTTTACATAGTAATCATTTGTATAGTAAGTCAGCGAAGAATACGGTTGGCGAAATCCCATAAGGTCAAAGCCTGCGTTGCAAAAAGCAGAAATTGCATGGAAACAGCTGTAATATATTCCCTTTAACATTCCCATTTGCGGACAAAAGCGAAAGGCAAGTAATACAGCACCTATTCCCTCAAATATAAAAGTACCTCCGACTATTTTCTTAACAAGTTTTAAAGTACCGTCAATTTGAGTATTGCCGGATGACTGCATCATCATTTTGCGTTCACGCATATTGATTCTTTTGCGCAGAAATATGGAAATCATTGTAATTACAGTCATAAGTCCAAGACCGCCGATCTGAATCATTGCCAAAATAACAAGCTGTCCGAAAATTGTCCAATGAGTAAATGTATCAAATACAACCAATCCCGTAACACAGGTTGCGCTTACCGATGTGAAAAGCGAATCAATAAAATTTGTCCATTCCCCTGTTTTCGAGGAAATCGGCAGGCACAAAAGGAAAGTTCCAATCAGTATTACAGGAATAAAGCTCAGCGCTATTATTCTTGTGTAGCCGAGCTTAGATATTAACTTGCTTATCATTAAGCATTCACCGCCTTAAATTCTATTGTATCATATTATATAACAATTCACAACAATAAAATGCCCCTGCAAGCATTTTTGCAGGAGCATAAATTCAAAATAAATAATTAAGACGCAATATGAAGTATAAGCGTTACGATTCTGATTGCAAAGAGAGCAGCTGCAACCCACATAACAGGGTGAATCTGCTTGATTTTGCCTGTAACGATCTTGAGAACAACCCAAGAAATGATACCGAACATAATACCTGTTGCGATTGAATATGCAAATGGCATCATAATAATTGCAAGGAAACCGCCAACTGTATCGGCAATGTCAGACTCAAAGTCCATCTGAGTGATGTTTTTGAGCATTAAAAGGCCAACGAATACAAGAGCCGGAGCTGTTGCAAATGATGGAATTGCAAGGAAAATAGGATAAAGCGGAATTGCGATAATGAAGAGAACACCTGAGGTCAAAGCTGTAAGACCTGTTCTGCCGCCCTCTGCAACACCTGTGGTTGACTCAACATAAGAAGTTACAGTTGAAGTACCAAGGCAAGCACCTACGCAAGTACCTACGGCGTCAGCCATCAAAGCCCTGCCAACTCGTGGGAGTTCGCCTTTTTCGTTAAGAAGGTTGCCCTGCTGAGCAACACCGATGAGTGTACCTACTGTATCGAAAAGATCTACAAAGAGGAATGCAAATACGATAACAGCGAAGTTTACTACATTCTGAGCCACATAAGCAAAGTCAAACCTAAATAAAGTTTCTGTTGCCATATTCTGAACAGGAGCGAACGCCATATAATTTGAGAAATCTGGAAGAAGTGATGTGCCCTGATACCAGCCGCAAAGCTGAGCAATAATACCTAAAATATAAGTAACAATGATACCGATAAGGATTGAACCCTTAACCTTGAAGTGCCACAAAGCGGCAACTACAAGAATACCTACAATAGCAAGTACAACATTTGCAGAGCCTAAATCGCCAAGAGTTACGAGTGTAGATGACTGAACAGCTGTACCGTCATAGTAAGCGTCTGAAACGATAACGCCTGCGCCCTTTAAACCAACAATTGTAATGAAAAGACCGATACCGGCAGAGATACCGAGCTTTAAGTTCTTTGGAACTTTGTTTACAAGTGTTTCACGAAACTTAAAGAGTGAAAGGATAATAAAGATAATACCCTCAACAAGGATTGCGGTAAGAGCAACCTGCCATGGATTTGTAATACCCTGTGCTGCAAGCTGTGGAACTACTGTGTATGCAAAGTAAGCATTAAGTCCCATACCTGATGCAAGAGCGACAGGATAGTTAGCAAAAAATGCCATAATAAGTGTTGCGAATGCTGCCGACACCGCTGTTGCGGCAAAGACCGCACTTGAGTCCATTCCTGCGGCACTGAGCATACTTGGGTTTACGGCAAGTATGTAAGCCATAGCGAGGAAGGTGGTAACACCGGCAACAACTTCTGTTTTTACCGTGGTACCGTTTTCTTTGAGTTTAAATAGTTTTTCCACTTAGAAAACCCCTTCATTAAATTTTTTATACAAAAGCCAAAAGGCTATTGTTTACCGCATTAATACTAAAAGTATGACATCTTTCGAGCAAAAAGTCAATGCTTTTGCGATTGGAAAAATATTTTTGTAAGATACTATAAAATATTCCGTTAATTTTTTAACATTAACACAATAAGATGTTAATATGATAATTTGCTGAGAGATTAAACTAAAGAATTTTATTATAAATGTTTCACTTTTTCTTGCTTTTGCCGTTAATTTTACTCTGAAATCTGCCGATTATTTTAACGGTTTCAACTCAACAACAGGACAGGTCAACTGAGATGTTAGCTTTTTATAAAAATACGGCAGATTGTTCTTGATATTAATTCCTGTAACAATAACGGTTATGCCGCCATTTAAAGTTTTTGCCAAAGCATTTGCGACCTCTTCCTGTGTAGCTTCTTTTCCCACAAGATCAACATCAACATCTTCAACTACCAAGCATTTAGAATTACCAAGGTAATTAATCAGCTGATTTTCGTCTGTCAAACCGTTGCTTATGTAATGCAAAAGTATTTCTATTACCATCTCGCACGACATTACATTAACTGTCCCCTCGGGTTCAGAACTCAATAACTCTCTGATAGCGTGCGTTTTTCCAAAGCCCGTAGGTGCATCTAAAATAATAAACTCGGCAGCTTTTTTATCCAATTCCATATGTTTTAAATAATTCTTTGCCCTTTTTCTCCACATTGCCCTCTTTAAAATAATTTTTATATTTGATTTCTCGCTGCAGGCATTACTTAAGTATAACATATAACTATCCCTCCATTACATAAAATTATTTCTTACTCACTCTGATAAATCTACATAAAAAGCAGATAAAATTTAATGGCAAATAATCTGTGCTCTTATAGCAAAAGACTTTCCGTTAAAGAGTAAAACGCCAAACAAAAAATCCGACCTTTTTAAGATCGGATTTTTTGTTTTAGCTGATTTTTAAAATTATAAATCCTTACCGCAGCACTTCTTGTACTTTTTGCCGCTGCCGCATGGGCATGGGTCGTTTCTGCCGATTTTCTTTCCTTTACGGATTGTCTTATTGGCAGTGTCTGTACCGTCACCGGAAGTTTCTACCGGCTGAGCAACCTGCTCACGCTTTAAAGCAACTTCAATAGGGCTTTCCTGCGGCTCTTCGTCCTCGCCGTTATTAAGTACAACCTGATGTGCAGCCTGAGCCTGCTTTAATGCCATACGCTTGGCAGCCTCGATAGCGTCCTGACGCTTTTTAACCTCATATACTTTTTTAGGCATAATAAGCATCATCTTTACTGTATCTTCTCTGATGCTCTCAATCATCTCGTCAAACATATCAAAGCCTTCAATACGGTACTCAACAACAGGGTCGTGCTGACCGTATGAACGGAGTCTGATACCTGACTTGAGCTGATCCATATTATCAATGTGATCCATCCAGTGAGTATCTACATTCTTGAGGAGATATACTCGCTCCATTTCACGAATTGTTTCGGCAGGTAAAAGCTCCTCGTTCTCTTTATAGATAGCTGTTGCATCTTCAATAAGCATATTCTTGATGTCTTCAGGCTCCATATCTTCGAGGTCTTCCAGATCGAAGTCATAGCGGCTCTCATCCCTGATAAGCCAATCCTTGTAGTAGTCCTTAAGGCTCTGGAGATTCCAATGTTCACGAGGTCCTTCAGGGAGATACTGCTTAACGCTTGTTGCGATTGTATCTTCAATCATCTTATAGATAGTATCGTGTAAGTCCTCGCCGTTAAGCACCTGATCACGCTGACCGTAGATAATTTCTCTCTGCTTGTTAAGAACATCGTCGTACTGGAGTACATCTTTACGAATACCGAAGTTACGGAGTTCGATTTTCTCCTGTGAGCTGTCTATGATATTTGAAATCAACTTAGCATCAATCGGAGTGTCCTCTTCAACATTAAGTCGTTCCATAACCATCTTCATTCTGTCGCCGCCGAACAAACGCATAAGATCGTCCTCGGTAGAAAGGAAGAACTTACTTACACCGGGGTCACCCTGACGGCCTGCACGACCCTTAAGCTGATTATCAATTCGTCTTGATTCGTGGCGCTCTGTACCGATAATGTAAAGACCGCCTGCTTCTCTTACCTTTTCAGCCTCTTCCTTGATTTCTTCTTTATATTTTGAGTTAAGCTCATCAAATGTCTTTCTTGCGTTGAGGATTTCCTCGTTGTCTGTTTCAGCATGGCCTGTTGATTCCTCAATAAGCTCATCTGTAAAGCCCTGCTTACGCATAGATGCCTTAGCCATAAACTCAGCGTTACCGCCAAGGATAATATCGGTACCACGACCTGCCATATTTGTTGCGATTGTAACTGCACCGAGCTTACCTGCCTGTGCTACGATTTCAGCCTCTTTTTCGTGCTGTTTTGCGTTGAGCACATTGTGCTTGATGCCACGCTTTTTAAGCATTTTTGAAAGTTCTTCCGACTTTTCGATAGAAATTGTACCAACGAGTACAGGCTGACCCTTTTCGTGAGCCTCCACAACCTGATCGATTACATTCTTAAACTTGCCCTTTTCTGTCTTAAATACTGCATCAGGGAGATCTTTTCTCTGAACAGGCTTGTTTGTAGGAATTTCCACAACATCGAGCTTGTAGATTTCCTGGAACTCCTCAGCCTCTGTCTGAGCTGTACCTGTCATACCCGAAAGCTTTTTGTAAAGACGGAAGTAGTTTTGGAATGTGATTGTAGCAAGAGTTTTGCTCTCGTTCTGAATCTTAACGCCCTCTTTTGCCTCAATTGCCTGATGCAAGCCCTCGTTAAAGCGTCTGCCGTACATAAAACGACCTGTAAATTCATCAACGATGATAACCTCGCCGTCCTTAACAACATAGTCAACATCGAGCTTCATAATGCCATGAGCCTTGATAGCCTGATTAACATGGTGCTGAATTGTAAGGTTTTCAGGGTCTGTAAGGTTTTCAATGCCAAAAAATTCCTCGGCTTTCTTAACACCGTTCTGTGTAAGTGTTGCGGTTTTCTGCTTTTCGTCTACTACATAGTCAATGTTGTTTTCCTTGTAGTAATCCTCCATATCCTCTTTAGAGTCAAGCTCCTCAAAGCGCTGAACCTTTAATGTTCTTGCAAACTTGTCAGCCTTTGCATATAAATCGGTAGACTTGTCGCCCTTACCTGAAATAATAAGCGGTGTTCTCGCCTCATCAATGAGGATTGAGTCAACCTCATCGACAATAGCGTAAGCGTGACCACGCTGTACCTTCTGCTCCTTGTAAACAACCATATTGTCACGAAGGTAGTCAAATCCGAGTTCGTTGTTTGTACCGTATGTAATGTCAGCGGCATAAGCCTTTTTTCTGCCGTCATTGTCAAGTGAGTGAACGATAAGACCTGTGCTGAGTCCGAGGTATCTGTAAAGTTTGCCCATCCACTCGGAGTCACGACGAGCAAGGTAATCGTTGACTGTTACGATGTGTACGCCCTCGCCTGTAAGACCGTTGAGGTAAGCAGGAAGTGTAGCCACCAATGTTTTACCTTCACCTGTTTTCATCTCGGCGATTCTGCCCTGATGAAGTACAATACCACCGATAATCTGAACAGGGTAATGTTTCATACCAAGCACACGCCATGCGCCCTCTCGGCATACAGCAAACGCATCGGGTAAGATGTCATCTGTGGTTTCGCCGTTTGCAAGACGCTCTTTGAGAACAGCAGTCTGATTTTTGAGTTCGCTTTCGCTCATAGCCGCATACTTGTCCTCAAGTGCAAGCACCTTATCGCAAATCGGCTGAATTCGCTTTAATTCTTTTTTACTGTAATTGCCAAACAAGGCTTTGAGAATATTCATATATTAATGTCCTTTCGGTATAAATTCTATTTTACTGAACAGCGGCTGCGCCAAGTGACTTTGCCGCCTGTATCATTGCCGCCTCAACAACCGGGCCTGCATAGGTAAAGCCAAAGCCGGAATCCTCTACAACGCAGGCAAACGCAAGCGGACAATCCTCGTCCTTTGCATAGCCTACCATCCAGCCGTTAGGGCCTTTATCCTCGCCTACCTCGGCAGTACCTGTCTTTGCGCACACTGTAAGTCCGCCAAACAGGTCATCGCCATAGTAATCAGTCATTGTAAAACGCATCATATCGTCGAGTGCCGCCGCTGTACTGCCGCTGAAAAGCTCGTTTGTGCTGTCTGAGCCGCCAAGTCCGAGCACTCCAAGAATTGAACCGTCCTTTATCATATACGGTTCTTTTGTTTTGCCGCCGTTTGCGATAGCTCCGCAAATAACAGCCATCTGCATTGGGTTTACCTTGTCATTGTACTGACCGACGCCCGACCAACCGAGTTGGTTTGTGTTTGCATCGCTTACATCGTAATTTCCCTTTGCGGTTTCGTTGTCGTCAACCTTAAAGCTGCTGTTTATGCCTGCTTTGTTGGCAGTGGCAGTCATTTTTTCTTCGCCAAGTTCAACCGCAAGCTCTGCATATACAATGTTGCACGAATGTGACATTGCCTCTTTAAAATTGATTGTACCATGCGCCTCAACACAGGTTACATCACTTCCGCCGATATCTTCTTTTCCCGAGCAATACCATGTGCGGTCATAAATATCGGGAAGATTTTCGATAGCACAGGCTGAAGTAATTATCTTAAAAATTGAACCGGGCGCATAGGTTGAAGAAATTGTGTTGTCAAGATACACACCATCGTAGTCTTTTTCGTTTTCCTCGGTAATTTCGGGAGGTGCTTCGGGATCGTAAGCCTTTGTACTTACGGAACAGATGACCTCACCCGTTTTGTAGTTATATACAACGCAAGCGCCGTTTTTGCCATAGCCTGAAAGTACATCATAGGCCGCTGCGCAGGTGTCTGCGTCTACTGTCAGATTAATGTCATTGCCCTTTCTGAGAGAATCGGGCATATTCAGTCCCCAAATAAGATTATATCCGATAAGCTGGGAACGGTATCTGCTCTGTAAAGCAGTAGAAATATTAGAAGAATTATCGCCTATTGTGTGCAAAAGCGAGGTTCTGACGCTTTGGTTTTCATTATAAACTCTTTTTCCGTCAACACTTTGAGCAAGAATATTGCCGTTGCGGTCATAAATTGTACCTGCCTTTGCAAGTCCGTCGGTTCCTGCGATGTGGTAGTTATAGTGCTGATCTACCCAATCGCCCGAATTTGCAACGAGCTTGTAGGCGAAAAAGCCCATACCACCGATAAAGGCTACCGTAACCGCAAATATAAGCGTACTTCTCCGTAATACTCTTTTCATTCAAACACCGTCCTTTCTCTGATTTATTCAGAGGGTACTGCAAAGCAATACCTCATTCGGTTTTGTAAGATTATTTTTTCACCGCATATGTTCTTTCGTCTGCCGCCTTGATAAATGCAATAAGTCCCCAACAGGAAAGCACACTTGAACCGCCACAGCTGATGAACGGGAATGTTACACCTGTAAGCGGAAGAATATCGGTTGCGCCAAAAACATTGAGTGAAAGCTGTATTACAAGCAAACCCGCAGCACAGCAGGCAGAAATAGAATAGAATGTACTTCTGCTTCTTGTTGTGATTGCTCTTGCATATATAACAAGGCAAGCTACCGCAACGGCGAGAGTAATTGCAACAATTACACCCATTTCTTCAGAAACCAAGCCAAAGACGAGGTCACTCTCCGATGCTCCGACGCCCTTTAAAAAGCCGTTGCCTATGCCGACGCCGAAAAGTCCGCCGCTTGCTATATATGTAAGCACATGAGTTTGCTGATAACCTAAGTCATTTGCGTATTCCCACGCATGTCCCCAAGCCTTAAAACGGTCGAGAACATAAGATTTAAAGCGCAACACAATAGACACACCGAATACAGCCGCCGCAATGGCAAGAATTACTGTTTTAAAGTCGCCCGAACGCATAAATGAGATTAACAGGAAGGTCATAAAGAAAATAAGCGCCGTACCGAAGTCACCCATTAATGCAAGCAATCCTACACAAACAGCCGAGAATATAATAAACTCAAGCAAATTCTTTTTTGTCTGTAATCTGTCAAGTGTGTTTGCACCTATAAATATGTATATAATTTTTACGATTTCCGACGGCTGAATTGAAATTCCGCCAATTCTGATCCAGTTAGCCGCACCGTAAGTAATTTTACCGAACACAATGCTTACGCCGAGCAGTCCTACTGCGGCAATCATAAGTCCGTATCGCAACTTTGTAGATGAGGTTCTGTCGGGATCTTCAATAAACTTTATAATAACGCAAAACAGTGCCATTCCCACAACTGCGGCTATAAGCTGAACATAAGCCGAGCGTTCCACCTGCCGCACAAGCAGCATTACGCCCACGCCCGTTAAAAACAGTGCAAGGCTTTCAAGCTCAAAGCTAACTCGCTTGAGCACCTTTGTGGAAACGAAGAAAAATGTCCATTCTGCCACTGCAAGGCATCCGAAAAGTACGAGCGGTGAATACTTGTTGGTACCGTCCTGCCAAAATACCGCCTCTACGCACATAAAGAAATGGAAAAGCGTAATTAAAAGCATAAGTTTCCAAGACTTCATTGCAGGCTTGTCGTTTACCTTTTTAAAGAACCAGCTGTAACGGAGATTTTCGTCATAATCTTCTCCACGCAAAAACTGAAACTGCGAATTGCCGACATTGATAACATCATCAATAAGCACTCTGGTTCTGCCCTCGGCAGCCTCACCGTTTACATAAGTACCGCCTTTAGAGCCTGTATCACAAATATACCAACCGCTTGCTCTTCTCAAAAGAACGCAATGGTTTCTTGAAACGGCAGGATCGTCCACAACAATGTCGCTCGACTTACTTCTGCCGATGGAATTTTCCCAAAAAATAACAGGAAGTTTTTGTCCTGTAACTGTATTGTAAAGTGTAACAAGAGGCTTTTCGGGCCTTCTGCGACGACGCATTGCAGCATAGCACTGATATACAATTATAATAGCATATACGGGCATTAATATTCTTAACGCAACAATGGCTAAATCGTAAATTACCGTCATATCAAGCACAGGCATCCTCCTTGTAATCATAGCTAAAGTTATACATTTATCATAATACCGCATTTTGGTAAAAAAGTCAATAAAAATTACGGATATTTAGCGGTGCAACGCAATATATCAGTTGCTAATCAGCAATATATTTTTACATTTTAAGTTGATAATTATTTATAAGTTTATAAAAAATCAGTACATATTTGATAATATAACGCAAAGCAAAGCAGGCACAATAAAAATATCGTACCTGCTTTTGCTTACTATTTTTCAGAGATTAAGTTTTGAAAGTTCCTTTGCGGTAGCGTCAACAAGCTGTTCACACTTTTTAGCATTACCACCAAGCATTGAGCCAAAACCGAAAATTCCGTTTGTTAAGGAATCAAGAGCCATATTCTTAGCTGTGTTGCCAAGCCCTGCCTCCTCCGATTTTTGTATGGAGAACTTTTGAGATTCCTTTGAAAATCCGCTTTTCATTATCCAAACCTGATTTTGACTGTCAAGTGCCGGAAATGTAATAATAGTGGCAGCTCCGTGCTTAGTTAATGACGGTTTGCCCGCCGTAAACTCTACATCTTTGATAGCCTCGTAAAGACTCTCAATAGTATAGGAATTATTAGTTTTAATGTTTTTGATTTTTACTCCTAAAGCCATCGGTAACTCCTTTCAGCTATGTATAAAATCAGTTTGTACCCCAAACATTGCCGTTTTTGTCGGTATATTTGCCCATAATAACCATTATAAAGTCAATAAGCCAGCCGATACCGCAAACGCCGCCTGTAAGCAGCCAAATTATTCCTGTACCGATTTTGCCTGTTAAAAATCTGTGAACACCTAAACCGCCAAGGAAAAATGTGATTAAAATTGCTCCTGCTTTACTCATAAATAAATACCTCATTTCTTGAATTTTGATTACAGTTAATATAATACATACTAAAAGCAATAAATGCAACAATTTGGCAAAAAGGTCGATTTTCGGGCAAGAATGGCATAAATCTGATATTATTTCAAATATTGACAATCGTAACTTATGTAATATATAATTTTATATATATTACGATAAGTGATGTTTATTATGAGAATTGCATTGGCACAAATGGCTATGAGCAAAAATATTGACAGCAACCTTCAAAAGTAGCTTGATTTTTGCGACAAGGCAAAGGATTGCGATTTGCTGTTTTTCCCCGAAATTCAGCTTTCGCCGTTTTTTCCGCAATACGAAAAATCGGATGTAACAGAATATGCAATGAATACAAATTCCTCTGAAATTATAAAGCTTGCCGAAAAAGCCAAGGGAAACAGCTTTTATCTCTCGCCTAACATTTATCTCGAACAGGACGGAAAGTTTATCTTTTTCTTTACTTTGTTGCCCGACCGATAATTTCCTAAAACCTAATCCCCCCAACTTTGACAAATAATAAAAAGCCGACAAACATAGTACAAAACTAAGTTTGTCGGCTGAATTTTTATATCATATTATGCTATTTCGGACAATCACATTCTTGGTTCTTTAACTTCAAATGTAAATGTTTCCTGTGCGGTTTTGCCGTCTGCATCCTTTACTTCTACAAGTACAGTGTGCTCACCTATTTCTAAAGATTTGCCCTGTTTTTTAAGTTCAGACATCTCAATAGTGAAATCGGCACTTTCGGAATAATCCTGAACTAAAAATCCGTTGTCAAGTGTGAACTTGTACTGATACGGCGCTGTTCCAAAAATTGCGTTTGCAGATATTGTAAGAGAATATTCATCATAACCTATATAATCGACATCTGTATGAATACCCACAATAACAGGATCTTCACTTTCATATGCGTCAACTACCGTATAATTATACAGGGTTTCCTCTGTGCAATCATCAATAGCGTTATAACTCCTTACCGAAACATCATAGCTGCCACTTTCACTAAATGTATAGGTAAATGTGTTTGACTCTGATTTTTGCTGAACAACCTCGCCGTTAATCAAAAATTCATAGCTGAACGGTGTAACGCCCGAATCCATTGTTGCGGTAAATGTTACAGGAGTGCCTGTCATTGCCTTTCCGGAATCATAATCGGCGCAAAAATTACGGATAATGTGTTCCAAATTAGTACTTTTTCTCTCAAATTCATACTTTCCGGCAATATGTAATTGAATAAGCGTAACATCTTCAACATTGGTTACACCGTTAAAATTAACATCGCCTGCATAATTCTGACTTTTATCAATTTCTGCACTTTCTGCCAGCGCATTCTGAAGAAGTGTTACATCGTTTACATCTACTTTAGAATTCCAGTCAACATCACCTGTAGTTATAGGTCTTATCATCGCAGAAGTTGAAAAGCACTGTGCAGCCAGCATACCCATTACAAGTGCGCCCGACAAAGCCGCTTTTATAATTTTTTTCATAATTATTATTCCTTTCTAAACTATACATCTTCACTGATAAAGTAAATATTTGTCGGTAAAGTTTTAATATTTATTTTATTTTATATTTGATTATACTATAAAAACGATGAAAATGTAACTGCAATAATAACAGAAAACAATTTTGTTTATTTGTGCATTTTTATTAAATATATGATAAAAATACATTTAAATATATCTATCGTGAATATTTATCACTGATTTTTTTGATTTAATAGAGTATGTTTTATTACGCAACTATTTTTTACATCTCTTGTATAATTTAGTTGGTTGTTTATGTAAATTTGCTGTGCTATACTTAGGCTATGAAAGGTGTGAAAAATATGATTGGTATGAATTTAAAGGCATTGCGCAAGGCAAAAGGATATTCGCAGGAAGAAGTCGCCGAAAAAATGAATGTATCCCGTCAATCGGTAGCTAAGTGGGAAAATGACGAGAGTATTCCCGATGTTATAAAATGCAGTGAACTTGCCAATCTTTACGAAATTTCGCTTGACGAGCTTGTTCATAATAAAATATCTGTTGATGAGGAACAGGCAAACGGCGAAGAGGGCAAGTATGTGTTTGGCATAGTTAAGGTTGGTGAAAGAGGACAGATTGTTATTCCGAAACACGCAAGAGATGTTTTTGACATTAAGCCCGGAGATAAGCTCCTTGTGGTGGGTGATGTAAAGCGTGGCTTGGGAATCGGCAAGCTCAGCCGTTCTATTGCAAGCGATTTTGTATTTGAGGAATGAGGCGGTATTATGTCAGCAATAGTAACTAAAAGTCTTACGAAAAAATATAAAGATAAAATTGCGGTAAACTCCATAAATCTTTCTATAAACGACGGCGAAATGTACGCTCTGCTCGGAGTAAACGGTGCAGGAAAATCAACAACAATAAAAATGCTCTCCTGCCTGATAAAGCCTACAAGCGGAGATGCACTCTTAAACGGCAACAGCATAGTAAGCGACAGCGAAAAGGTTAAAAGAATAATAAATGTGTCGCCGCAGGAAACCGCAGTTGCCCCTAACCTTACCGTAAGAGAAAACCTTGAATTAATGGCGAGAATTTACGGATTTGGCAATGAAGATGCAGTAAGCAAAGCTCAAAAAATGATAGAAGATTTTGAATTGAGCGATATAGCCAAATCAAAGGCAAAAACCTTGTCGGGCGGCTGGCAAAGAAGATTGAGCATTGCAATGGCACTCATAAGTGATTCTGAAATTTTATTTCTTGACGAGCCAACCTTAGGACTTGATGTGCTCGCAAGACGGGAATTGTGGAATAAAATCGGCTCACTCAAGGGAAAAATTACAATTATTCTTACAACCCATTACCTCGAAGAGGCGGAATCACTCTCTGACCGCATCGGTATTATGGTCAAGGGCAATCTTATAGCTGAGGGTACGGCAGAAGAACTTAAACAAAGCGTTAATGCAAATACTTTTGAAGACGCTTTTGTAAAAATTGCGGAAGAAGGTAAGTAATTATGAAAACCTTAGCATTTGCGGCAAGAAACGCAAAAGAACTGCAAAGAGATATTTTAACCTCAATTTTCGGTATCGCTTTTCCGCTTGTTTTGCTCGTTTTGTTATCAATAATCAACTCAAGTATTCCGGAAGAGGCGCATATGACGCTTTTTGAAATAAAAAGTCTGACAGGCGGAATTTGTGCGTTCGGACTTGTGTTTTTGTCGCTTTTCTCTGCCCTTTTGGTAGCAAAAGACAGATACACAGCCTTTATTATCAGGCTTTGCACCTCGCCGTTAAAGCCGAGCGGATACATAATCGGCTACACACTTCCGCTAATTCCTATGGCTGTATTGCAAACACTTGTTACCTCGCTTTCTGCGCTGATTTTCGGACTTGAATTTTCGGCAAATATTTTACTCGCCTCGGTTGTAAGCATTGTGCCGGGATTTTTATATATTTCAGTCGGACTATTGTGCGGTACGGCATTTAGTGATAAAATGGTAGGTGTATTATGCGGTGCGGTACTCACAAACCTTTCGGCATGGCTTTCAAATATATGGTTCGATATATCGCTTGTTGGCGGTGCATTTGAAAAAATCGCAGGATTTCTTCCGTTTATTCATTGCGTTAATGCGCTGAGAGCAGTGTTTGAAAGCGATTACTCGCAAATAATCCCCGAATTGCTTTGGGTGGCAGGATATGCTGTTGTAATTTTTGCTTGTGCTGTTTTACTGTTTAACCGCAGAATGAAACAGGATAAGTAAGGATTTTGCTAATGATTAAGGATACTCTGAAAAATAAAAAACGATATGAACTCATCGACTCGATTCGTGGCTTTGCAATCATAAATATGGTTATTTTTCACACATTGTACGATATATTTATGATATACGGCGACGGTTCGTTCTTCACAAGTCCTTGGTGTACGGTGTGGGAAAGATTCATTTGCGTATCGTTTATTATTATTTCGGGAGTATCCTTTAATTTTTCTCATCATACGGTAAGAAACGGAATTATCGTAAGCCTTTGCGGATTTCTCGTCACGATTGTAACTGCCTTGGCTATGCCGGAACAGGCTGTATGGTTTGGCATACTCAATCTTTTAGGTATATCAATGCTGATTTGCTCGGCACTGAAAAATTTAATAAATGCCGTTCCTCCTGCTTTGGGAGCAACAGCAAGTTTTTTAGTCTATGCCGTTACCTACGGAGTGCAAAACGGATACATAGGATTTCTAAACGCATCTATTTTTGAACTTCCGCAAGCCTTATACAGTTACAAATACCTCTCGTTCATAGGCTTTCGCTCAAGTGACTTTGTATCAAGCGACTATTTTCCAATTATCCCATGGATATTCCTATATATATTCGGAATCTTTTTATGGAAAATTATTAAGAACAGTAATCTTGAAAAATATTTTTACTTCAAAATTCCAATTCTCAATACAATAGGCAGATACAGCCTCGTAATCTACCTCGTCCACCAGCCTGCAATTATGCTGATTATGAATGTAATCTTCGGATACTAAAAAACAACCCCAAGTGTATGTTCTCCTGAACCTGCACTTGGGGTTTATTGTAAATAGCTATATAAAAAGTGTATAAAGCACAACACTGCAACAGAGGATAAGTAATCTTTCGCAAATATATTGAATATAAACTTTAATCTGATTTATGTAACTGTTTTGCCGTTATGCGGAGTTGGCCAAAACATTGCTACATAATAGAATATAATAGTAAAAACATACATATAGGATTGCCTTATTTTGACATTTTTCTGCACTATATAAATTGTAATCACGACAGTGTTATGTTAAAATATGTAACAAGATACAAATGGAGGTTTATTATTATGAAAATAAGAACAATTATAATTACAGCGGTACTTACTTTATCTATGGTTGCGGGCATGGCAGGATGTGCAGGCGGAAACGGCTCTGTTTCAGATACAAGTTCAGTTTCTCAGGTTTCGCAGGAAAACGGTTCGAGTTATTCAGATGACAATGACACCAAGGTTTTACAGATGCTTGATAAGGTCACGCTCAACGGAAAACCAGTTGTTCTTCCATTTAAATTGAGTGATTTAGGGGAAGGATATAGTTTTGATAAAAATGATGTTAGTGTTTACGAAAAAGACGGAAACACATATGCCTATACTGATTTGTTATATAATAACAAAATGATTACAACAGTATCTTTGTTTGAGTATGCTGAAGGTCAAAAAACTGAAGATTTCATTGTTGATATGATATCATATTCTTATCTTGACGATGAAAGTGTAAGTGAAATAATTAAGGTTGATGATATATCAGGTAAAAATAAAAAAGAAGATGTATTAAGTAAATTTGGAGAACCTACAAACAGAGAAACTCTTGATACAGGAAGTGAAATAATAACTTATGAAATGAACAATAATGATAACTCATATGTTGAATTCTGGTTTACCAAAGATAATATCATTAGTACAATAATGATTAAAAACATTTAATTAATTGTAGATTTATATGGATAACAATTTCGTTTTTGATACAACAAAATTTGTTTTAGGTGAAGTAAAAAAAGAGGCTTTAAAAACTGCAATGGAGGAGCTTGCCGAGTTGTTCGGCGACAGAACATACCTGAAAAACGGAAATTATGCAAATTCAGGTTTTCAGGCTCTGGCTGAATATCAGGATAAACGCAGGGATTTCTTTGCGTTTTTTATTTTGTCTGATTTATGTAACTGTTTTACTGTTATGCGGAGTTGACCAAAACATTGCTACATAATAGAATATAATAGTAAAAACATACATATAGGATTGCCTTATTTTGACATTTTTCTGCACTATATAAATTGTAATCACGACAGTGTTATGTTAAAATATGTAACAAGATACAAATGGAGGTTTATTATTATGAAAATAAGAACAATTATAATTACAGCGGTACTTACTTTATCTATGGTTGCGGGCATGGCAGGATGTGCAGGCGGAAACGGCTCTGTTTCAGATACAAGTTCAGTTTCTCAGGTTTCGCAGGAAAACGGTTCGGGTTATTCAGATGACAATGACACCAAGGTTTTACAGATGCTTGATAAGGTTACGCTCAACGGAAAACCAATGAAGATACCTTATAAACAAAGCGATTTGCCGGAAGGGTTTTCGTTTGATGATGATGTGTCAGTATATGAAAAAGACGGCAATACATATGCATACGGTACTTTATTGTTAAATGGTAAAAAAGTTTCAAGCATGAATATAAGTAATTATAAGGAAAACATCACTCCCGATGAAATTGTTGCGTCCTCTTTAGATTATACTTTTTTAAAAGAAGATTATGCCGGTCTGGTCGAAATTGACGGTATAAGCGGAAAAAGTAAAAGGGGGGAAATACTGAGCAAATTCGGAGAGCCTTCGAGAATAGAAACTTTTGATGACGGAAGCGGAGTATTATATTACGGAATGGACAGCAATGATAATACATATATAGATTTCTGGTATAATGAGGACAGTACAATCAACACAATATCCATTGTAAATGAAATATGATATGGAGGAAAAAATGAGCAACGGATTTTCTTTTGATACAACCAAATTTGTTTTAGATGAAGTAAAAAAAGAGGCTTTAAAAACTGCAATGGAGGAGATTGCGGCTTTGTCAATAAAAGTGTGTAAGTTTTTTTAGAAAATAGATAATTGATGTTTTTGTACGCCTTTGGAGTGGAGCGGAGCGCAACGAAAAAGGCGTACAAAACGGAGTCAGATTAAGTGCTCGTATTTTTTAATACGGGCTTTAATTTTGTCGTTTGTCGCGAGTTGATTTCTGACCATAGCCCAGTTTTGGACCTTGCTTCCGTTCCATTTTTTGTAAAGCTCGGTAATTCTGAGATAGAGCAATTTGAGCAATGCATTTTCGTTTGGAAAATCACCTTTTTTGGTGACCTTGCGAAAGCTCTAATTAATGCTTTCAACCGCATTTGTTGTGTACATAATTTTTCTAACAGCACTTCCGTAATCGAAAAGCTGCTCTATATGGTTGAAATTTCGCTTCCATACATCTACTGCTCACGGGTATTGCGACCACTCCTGACAGAACTGCTCAAAGGCTTTTCGAGAGGCTGTACGGCTCGGTGCTCCGTACACTTTCTTTATGCTTTGTGTGAATTTTTTGTAGTCCTTGCTTGGCACATATTTAATTGAATTTCGAATTAAATGTACGATACAACGCTGCACGACAACATCTTTAAATATCGCTTTTGCACCGTCTTCAAGACCGGAAACGCCGTCCATACAGATAAACAATACATCCTCCACACCTCGTCCTTTTAGCTCGTCAAATATTTGCATCCAAGTGTGTTTACTTTCGCTTTCATTAAGCCACAAGCCTAAAATGTCCTTTTGTCCGTCAATATCATAGCCTAAAATTGTATATACTGCATAATTCTTGCTCTCATATTCTTTTCTGATAGTGACATACATACAATCGACAAACAGAAATGTATATATCCTTTTTAGAGGTCTGTTTTGCCAATCGTTAAGTTCATCCAATACGCAGTCGGTAATTTGAGATACCATTTCGTGTGAGATTTCAAAGCCATAGATATCCTCAATAGTATCAGCAATATCTCTCTGGCTCATTCCTCGTACATACATAGCCAGCACCTTTTCCTCTATTTTAGATACATCCTTTTGCCGCCTTGGCACAAGCTACGGTTCAAAGCTTGAATCTCTGTCACGAGGCACTTTGATTTCAACCTCACCGGCGCTCGTTTTGACTTTTTTATTTGTATAACCGTTGCGACGGTTATCAGTCGATTTTGCACCGTGATCGTTACTTTCATATCCGAGGTGGCTATTCATTTCGCCCTGCAACATCGACTCAAACATCGGTCCGAAAATGTCTTTCAAGGCGTCCTGCATATCTGCAACGCTTTTCGGTTTGTACTGTTCGATGATCTACTTTGCGAGGTTCTCGCCCGGTGTGATTTCCTTTTTCTTTGCCATTTCGTTCATTCCTTTTCTGTCCTTTCTTTCATTGTAGCACACTTTTTCCCAAAAGCAAAAAGTGTGCAAGTTATTTTTCTAACTTACACACTTTATTTTACAAGCTCAATCGGATAGGCAGTCAATTTTCCATTGATTGCCTATCCGATTTTTAATTATTTACTACATCAATTATAATCCTTGCACCCAACCGAAAGTCGTTCAGGAATATCTCTCGCTCACTGATTTCAGAAATTTCACGATTGCAATCCTTGTATTTTTCAAAGGTTTCTTTCTGCGCCTCAGTCAGGGTTGCCTCAAGCTTTTCTTCATTTCTTTTGAGCAGTTTCAATAGTTCCTTAACCTCATCGTCAAGCTTCGCACATTTTTCATGAGGGAATAAATTGCCATAATATAAATCTTCAAGTATATCCATATCTTATGCCACCTTTCGTAGAACAAACATATCCCACATAACTTTGCATAAGTCCTGATATACTTACCTTTATTACTTTACAAAAAGCAATACAAGAAGTATAATAAATATCAAATAATTTCCAGTTAAAATATATAATAGGAATAGGGGCATACAAATGAAAAGCAAAATCTTATCAGCAATAATATCCATCGTGCTTATGATTTCACTTGTAGGATGTCAGCAGAATAATACCATTATTAAGCCTTATGTAGAAACAAAAATGGTCACGGAAAACAGCCAATTAGATTTAGTAACCTTTACATTTGAGTCGCCCGACAGTTGGACATCTGTAGCCGCAGATAAAGATTCACTTATTTGCAGGAGTCCATCATCAAACGAATCGGAGGAATATAAAAACTATATTTCTCAGGATTATTTAGTTATTTCAAACTATACTACAAATGATATTTTGCCGGTATCAGACGAATACAAACAGGGCTATGAAGATTTGTTCAAAGGAACATATGACGGAATAGAAAAAATCATCAGCGACAGCATTGAACACATAAATATAAGCAAATATTTGGACAGCTTACCTGACGGAGAAACCGGCTCGAAGTACAGTTTTTCAGATTTATTGAATATTCTTTCAGATCCTGACAGCTTTCCTGATTATGAAATTCCTGATTCCCTGCGCAACAAAACGTGGGCATCTGATTTTAAATATTCAGAATATCAAGGGAAAGACGGTAAAATTATTACTGTAGAATATTCATACTTGGTTGATGATATTACGCATAAAGCTATTAATTGTTACAGAGATGATAATTACTCAGTATGCGGTGCTTTTGATGATAGCAACGAGATTTCTTCAGGAGATGTTGCTTTATGGGTTGCAAATACCCTTGAGGTTTCTGAACATTACAAAATTGATGACGGAGCGGTATTAATAGAAGGAAAAGACTATTAATTATTAAATTTCCAATAGTGATATAATTACAGCCGAAGCATTTCAAATTACCGTGGTGTTAATATTTGTATTCAATTTCTAAACTCTTTCATATCATCAAGGCGGCGGAGGACAGGCTCGGTTTTGCCGTCTGCTGCGCCCATATCAATATCGAGCCAAGTTCTCGTTTTGATTATTTTGTTACGATATTGCTCGCCATAATTCATTGTCGGCGTATGACCTAAAACGGTTATAATATCATCAAAATATTCATCAGCAAGATCAAGCCAAGCCCAAATGAAAGCGTCGGCAGGATAGTCGCTGATTTTTTTGCCCTTTTCAAAATCATCAATGCCACTGTGACAAAGGAAATAATCCTTACCACCTGCCGTAACAGCTTCGTACAAAGGGCAGTCACGCAGATAATCAAGAATATTTGCAACGGTTTCGGGCGATTCTTTGTTAAGTCCTGCAAGGGCTTTCAGCGTAACATCACCGCCGTTTAGCTGATAATTTGATAGAATTTCTATTTTTTCACTGTCAAAATCAGCAATGCTGTCGTCCGTGATTTCTTCAAACAAAAATGCACAAGCAAGAAGCATCGCCTCGTGATTTCCGAGAATGAGCTGAACATTAGGCCGGGAGAGCAGCCACCGCAAAATCGCAACGCCACCATCACCATTTCGGTCAATCACATCACCAAGTATGTAAAGAAAATCATCCTCGCAAAACCCAGCCTTTTCAAGCAATATTTTTAATTTTTCAATCGAGTAACCGTGTAGGTCAGATATTACATAGGTCATATTTCGTTTGCTTTCATAGGATATTTAGTATATGACGGATGATAAATATCAAATATAGTTATTCCGTTAATTTTTACAAACCTTTTTCTGACATTAGATTTTCTGTATATGATATTTGATGACTCTGTTTTGTTCGGGTCTATGTTATTCATTTCACATATTGCTTTGAAAATATCATTACAGGTAAAAACATATCTTACTTTGCCGTCACAACAATTTAAAATGTCAAGAAATTTACTATATTTATTAGAGTTGCTAAGTTCTTTATATTTTTTGCTTGTATAATTTTCTCCATCTGATGGGCAAATGTTAGCATAGGCGGAACCCGATAATTTATAATTTCCTTCTAAATATCCAAGATAAATATTAAATTTGTTTTTGTAAAGAGTGAAACTTCTTTGTGTACTGTTGTTTTCTAAAGATTTTTTAAACCAAAATTCTGTTTGCTTAGGTGCATTTGGCTCACGCAAAAGAAAAAGTACACCGTTAAAATGCTCCTTGTCCGATAAAAAGCCCTCTATATATTCATTATTATACTTTTTGAATTCATTATTGCTCATAATTAAATCCCCCTAAATCAATCGTTGCTTTCTATTCTAATAAATAAGTTTCTCAATAAAACAATATGCGTGTACGATATTATTTTTCGAGTCAAACCCTTGGCGGAATATTAGCGTGCCGTTAAATTCTGCTTTAGTATTGCAATACATTTCTGCCAACTATTTTGCAATTAGCAGAGATGATATGTATTCTTCTGAATATTCTTGAAAATTTTCTGTTGTGGCATAACTTTTAATCAGCGAAACGATTTTGGCGTAATCAAACAAAAAAGCAGGATTTGAATTATTCAAATCGTTAGTAGATAAATTATATGATGTTATAATTTCTCTTAGGTAATTATATGATTGCTTTATAAGGTCTGTATAATCGTCATAATCAAAATCATATTCTCGAAAGCTATGATATTTTTATTTGCAATATAATCGTCTACCCATCTTTCGCATAAATCTCTGAATATTATTGAATCTATGTAACCGTCAAATAAAGCACACCTTGACTCCGAAGGAAAGTGTCAAATTCAATAAATATTGCCTGAAAGCATATCAAGCACTTGTTTGTAGCCGTAATTCATTTTTCTGCGAAGCTCGCTGTCACTCATATTGTCGCTTTCGTCAAAGACATCAGATATGTAATACACAAAGGCTTCTGCGACAGGCTCGTTTTCACGACACATTTTTGCATATCTTTGTATTAAGTGATAATTGAAATCACAGTCTAAATCAAAGCGGCTGTCTTTCAAGCTCAGCTTCATTAAAGAGATTAAGCTGTCCGTAATCCTCGGCTATCTTCTCGGCTGAAGAACCATAAATTTTCTTCTTGCTTAATTTCAGCTGTTCCAGAATCCAGTTGTAATTTGCGATTAATTCTTTATTCTGAAGTGTAAGATTTTTAATTTCAGATTGTGCTTTTTCATTTTGATTTTCGAGATATTTTACCTGCTTTTTCAGAGCGGAATTCTGCGCAAGAAGTTCTTCATATGTAGGCATATTTTTCAAAATAATCACGCTCCGAAATCAGTTTTTTACTGTCTTAATTATACCGCAAAAAAGCGCATAAAATCAAGAAAAACACCCGTTTTACCGAGCGTTTTTAAGTGAATTGTATTTATGAATTTCTTCTGTTTTCAGTCCGTGCAAAAGCCACGAAAGTTCTTCCCGAGTTACTGTGTATTTATCAGTTGTAATACCTCTCAGAAAGTGGAATTTGCCGTGTTCTATTCTTTTATACATCAGGCAGAAACCGTCACTGTCCCAATACAGAATTTTCACCTTGTCGCAGTGCCTGTTGTGAAATACAAACATTGCGTTACTGAACTGATTGAGTTTGAAATTCTGCTCTACAATCGCAGACAAGCCGTCTATACTTTTTCTCATATCAACATTTGCAGAGGAAATGTAAATCTTTTCAGGGTGGATAGTCAGCATTTATTTTCACCGCCCAATACCAATTCAGAAAAATATACTTCTTTCCCGTTGGCAAGCTCGTCAGCACGTTCTATCCAGTATCTGAGGGTACTGCGTTTTATGCCGTTTTCACGGCATAATTTCCGTCCGCTCAGTTTGCTGTCCGTAAATTTTCTGACTAACAAAGCACCTTCCTGTTCTGTCACCATAACCGCCTCCTTTTGCGTTTTCTGTTATTGTATCGCTTTTCGGGCGGTTTGTGTAGGTGTGCTTTATTTGACGGTTACGTAATTTAGATAAGATTTTGAACAAAGAAAAACAGAGTAGTTAAAAACTACTCTGTTATGGCTCCCCCAACTGGGCTCGAACCAGTGACATCATGATTAACAGTTTTATTTTGTATTATTTTTTAATTCCATTGGTATTCTTGATTTTAAAAAATGTATTTTTTTATAGCTTATTTTTGTTTCTTTTTCAATAGTTTTTTCATCTTTAATATAATTTTCAAAATCACTCATATATAACAATAATGTTAATAGATCTATTACTGTTTTTGATTCTTTAAAATTTTCTTTTTTTATTATAAATTCATTTCTACCTATTTGTTTTATTATTTCTTCATCTTCATTTATTGATTTTATTTTATTTTTTACTGTAGTTATTGAACGATTCATTTTACTGGCTATTTCTTCTATGGTTATATCGCATACACCATTTATTTTTTTATTAGCTAATATTATATCAATATATTTTTGCCTTTCCTCTATGTAACTGTCAAGCCATTCAAACTGTTTCATTTTTACCTCATTTCATTTCTATTTTTCCAAAGTTGTAATTTACATTGTTTTTTATTCTTGTATACGGTTGTTTTGTATCTGTTAGTCCTAGTATGTAGTCTGTGCTTACGCTATAATATTTTGATAACATTATTAAAAGTTTGGTTTTTTATTTATTGCTGAAATTTCATTGATAATTTTTTCTAAATCATCATTTATGTTTTTAATTCTATATAACTTTATTCCTGCTGATTTGAACACTTCGTCTTTAAATTTGTCCTTTTCCTGAGCTTTTAAAGATTGATGTGTATTATCATCTAATTCTATTGCTGCCAAAGGATATAGATTTTCTGGATTGCATACTAAAAAGTCTATGTGACTTTGTTTGATTTTACATATATAACTATATGCCTCGTTTTTAGTCATACCACGCTTAACAGAAATAAAGTCAATTATTCTAACTTTGCTCATAATATGAAGATTGTTTTTATCTGCCAAAGGTTTCAATAATTTATATAGTTTATATTCGTAAGATGTAAGCAACATTTTTCTTTGATATGGTAATGAACCCATTTCTTCTTTGCTTGTTTCTTCAGTTTCTTCAGTTTCTTTAGCTGTTTCATTTACAAGCTCTTTAACCTCTTCTGGTTCTTCGTCAAGAATTTCATCAATAGTATTTTGTAGTTTATCAATCTCTTCTTTGTGTTGCTTCTTATTTTTGTTCTCTATATATTTTGTTAGGATTGAAAATATTACAGATAATATCATACATATACCAAAAAATACATAGCAAACTATTTTGTAATCCATTTTAAAAATCTCCTTTATTTAAAATTTATCTTATTTTTTCCACCATTAATAGTTATATTGTTTTTCGTTGTCCAGTTTTTTTGAGGGTTGTTAGTTAATCCTAATATATAATCGGTCGAAACATTGTAATATTGTGCAAATAATATTATATGTTTTGCTTTTATCTCATTAATTCCATTTTCATATCTTCTATACTGTTCTCTTTTCATATTTAATTCTTTAGCTACTTGTTCTTGTGTCAAATCTCTATCTTCTCTTAAATCTTTTAATCTTTGTGTATAATACATAAAATTCACCCTTATATTTATAACATATTTTGGAACATAATTGTTGCATTTGGAACAGAAGTGTAGTATAATTATAACTAAAAGGAACAGTAGTGTTCCTTTATTGAAAGGGGACATTAAAAATGTTAAAAAAAATTAAGCTTGATAATGTTCGTTGTGATAATGTTATAAGATCTTATCACTATTTGTTTGGACATAAAAATTTTAAACTCGAATATAAAAATCTAAAAGTTTCAGATTTTGAATTTTTAGATTTATTTTTAAAAAGTTATTTTATTAAGAAACGAATATCTAAAAAGGTTCTATCTATTTATAAATTATCTTTTGTTCGATATGGTAATGATTTATATGATGTATCCGCTTGTGTCTTTTACTTTTACGGTGACAATTTAAAGTTGATTGATTCTGTACCTGTTCATTTAAACTCAAAGTTTTTTGATATTTTATTTTGTTGCAAGGGGACATTAAAATGACAGAAAATGAAAGAATTATTCATAATGAAAAAATGATTAAATTAGCTAAACAAGCTGGTGCATCAGTTCTTGAATATGATGATGGTCTAATTGTTGGATACGGCACTGATTCTGATTATGACACTCACGCTGTTGATATTTCTAACGGTCTTGGCTATTACGACAACGACGGCTATTATCGTTCATTTTAAATATCATTTTTTAATTAATTTACATAACATTCGGTTTAGGTTACATAAAAAAGACAATGAGAAAAGGAAGTCATAAAGCACTTTCAGATTAAACTACCTTTAAAGTCTTTCCGAATGTCCCTATAAAATCTATTCTAATCAAGGAGGCAACAAAATGAATGATGTAAAAATGATAGTAGGCTATCGTTCAGGAGAATTCATCACTGAGCAGGGAGAACGCATTGAATATCATAGACTTTCAGTTCTCAGCCAGTCAGACGATACAACCGGACTGAAAGCCGAAGAAGTAAAAGTAAGAGATTCCGAAGTCCTCGCAAGTGCAAAGCTGGGTTCATTCGTCAATCTTTACTTTGACGACAAAAAGAAGTGTATTCTTATCAACGAAGTTGAAAATGTTGACGAAGAAACACTAAACGCATTCACTGCAGTATGGGGGTTGTAATATGCTGACAGGTTTTGCGCTCGGTTGTTGCTTAATGCTCTTATTCAACTACCTAATTAAAAAACACGGAGAAAAATTCCGCCCCGGTGATGAAGAAGTTTGCAAAAAGTGTCAATTCAAAGACGCTGTAATGTCTACTCTCGCAAGTGAGGGAGATAATGGCAACGATTGATGAAATATATAACGCTGTTCAATATCAAAACGATTTAATAACATTTAGTACTATTGCAATAGTCGCTTCAATAGCCGTTGTTATCGGAATATCGTTAGGAAGAGCGTTTAGCTTTTGGAAGTGGTAATATGAATATTGTTCCTTATTTTCTTACTGGTTTAGGTGTTGGGTTTTCTTCGTATGTAATAACTTCATTAATTGGTTATGCCATTTATAGTGCTTACAAGTTCATAAAAATGGCTTAATACATAAAATCTATGGAAGGAGTTAAAAAAATGGGAAAAATCAAAAATTTTGTGTGCAAGCATAAAAAAAAGCTTTCGGTATTGGTAACCGCAGCAGTAATGACTGCTATGTCAGCTATTAACTGTTTTGCTGCAGAGGCTGATACTGCTGTATCATCTGACAATGCGTTACAAACTGCGTTGACTTCGTTTACTGACGCTTTGACGAATGTTCAGGGTAACATTTTGCAGTTCATTGTAGCTGCTATCCCAACTGCTCTCGCAATTTTCGGTGTAGTTGTTGCTGTTACTAAAGGTATCGGTTTTGTTAAAAAGCTTCTCGGTAAAGCTTCTTAAAATGTACCTCTCAATCAAATTTAGGGGCAGGGTTTTAGTGCCCTGCTCCTATTTTTGTTTTAGCTTTTAGATTGTGAGGCGCTCCGCAGGAATATTTTAGATTTGATGTAATTATCCTCTGAAAAAAGTTTTTAAAAAAAGTTTAGTCTTTACTCGGAAAAAGCAAATGATAAAATGTTTAAGCCGAGTGACTTAAAATGAGTTTTAGCTTTTGAGTTGCTCGGCGACTTAAAGCTATCATTTGCTTTTGGAGAGTCAAGACCCCGTAGGGCTTTTTTAAAAAGTTTTTTCAGACTCGTAAAAGGAGGGACATAAAATTATGGCAATATCCTTGTATAGTGGTACACCGGGAAGTTACAAGAGTTACCACGCAACCGCAGATATAATAAGTTGGCTTAGATCCGGTAATAATGTAATAGCGAATTTTCCTGTTAATACTGAGAAATATTTTAAGCGTAAAAAGATCGGTTCTTTTACTTTTGTACCCAATTCAAAGCTAACTGTTAATTATTTACTTGATTATGCTAAACAACATCATAAGCCAAGCCGCAAAGCACAAACTTTAGTTGTTATAGACGAAGCAAGCATAATGTTTAATGCCCGTCAATTTGACCGCAAAGACCGTATGGAATGGGTTAATTTTTTCGCAAATCATCGGCATTTTAACTATGAATTTATCTTGATTGCTCAGAACGATAGAATGTTGGACAGGCAGATTAGAGGATTGCTCGAATATGATTACAAGCACAGAGCTTTAAAGAATTGGAACTTGGCTTTTGCTCTCCTCTCCCTCGTTTGCAAAGGTATTTTTCATTGTGTCGAGTATTGGTATCCTTGCCGTATTAAGACTGGAACGCAGCTTAAACGCTTTAACAAGAAGATAGCAGCTTGTTATGATACAATGTCACTTTTCAATTTTAAAGAAGAAAAGGCTGCTACTAATCAGACTGCAAATACTGATGCAAAGCCTAAACAGCAAATAGATGTAGAAAAAATGAAAGAGAGGTTGCGAAATGCTATTAAAAATAAAAACCTTGTTCAACAAGAAGAACATCAAGAAACTGCTCCGTAGCACTCTGTGTTTATTGCTCTGCGTGATGACTGTTATTTGCTTTGGCGGTATCCTTGCTCCAACTCAGGCACACGCTGTCGCTGGCATTGATGATGCAATAATTTTCTTTCTCGGTGCATTTCTTGTCTGTTGCGGTCTGACTTTTACTTCAACTTCAGCAATAACTGACGCAGCACAAGACTTTTACGATTCCTCTCCTCCTGATGTTCAAGAAATAATTGAATACAACGCACATCAAGTCGAAGTTGATTCTGCACTTGGCAATGGCTTTGTAGCAGTCTTAAAATCGCAATGGAAATCTTTAATTGATGAGTTTATGAGACAGTTTCCGCAGTATTGTAATATTGATTTAGATTATAGTAATATTGTAAAAAATCAATTAACTGCTGATACTCTTTATAAGACACTTGTCGCAGGTACTACTGTTGCAATTTCTAATCCTTGGAAAGCTGATACTAATATTTTTATACAAACATCTGCTTCAACTACTTTAAGTTTCTATGGGCAGGATACATTACGTAAAATTTTTGGTTCTAAGCTTTATAATCAAATTACTCAACATAGTTCAAGTTTTCAAATTGAGACTAATACTCAATTCGCTGTATTAAGTGTTCCGGCTCTTGATTTATCTGAAATATTACTTATTGGATATAATAACTTTGATACAAGTATAGATTGTCCTTTGTTTTATTTAAGTAATTATTCTGATGTTCTTATTAAAGGTGTTCAAGTTGGTGCTATTGGCTCTTATTCTTTACTTTTATATAAAAACGAAATTTGTCAAGCTTCTTATGATTCTGCATCACAATCTTATACACTTACTACTTCTGGTGGTAATGTAATTAGTCAATGGCTTGCTGATGATGTCATTAGCAGTAATGATAATCTTATTAATTGTGATGATTTAACAATTTGTAAACAAGATTTAACACGACTTCTTCTTGGTGAAGATGTATTCTCTGTAGGTGTTGACGCTGCACATATTCCCGGCATTGACTCTTTCCCCTCGACTGCTGATGATCTTACAGATGTTTCTACTTATCCTGACACAATTCCTATTAGCGTTCCTCAGGATTTGACAGATACAATCTCAAAGACCGCAGAAGATGTAAGAACTGTTGACAAAGACAAAACAGATACTAAAGACGACACAAAAGAAGATCCTAACACCAAACCGAACAAGCCTTCAATCCCAGGTTTGAGCTTGCCGGAAATCCTTTTCAAGGAAAAGTTTCCGTTCTGCTTGCCTTGGGATGTTTACAATGTTTTTGCTAATCTCGTTGCGGAACCGGAAGCACCAGTTTTTGAAATTCCTATGAAGTGGGAATTTTTAGATATAGATTACACTTTGAAAATTGACTTTTCTATGTTTGATGAAATAGCAAAAATTTCACGCTTTTTCAGTAGTTTGGGATTTGTTGTATTTTTGATTTTAATATCTCGAAAAGTGATAGGAGCTGAATAATATGGATGTTTTCGGCGAGATTTGGAATTGGATATGTGATACCCTATACGATTTGCTGAAAAGCATTATAGATTTACTTCCTGATAGTCCGTTCCAAATGCTTGATAATTCACCTATTTCAAAATATCTTGTATATATTAATTATTTTGTCGACTTTCAATTTATAGTTGACACTCTTACGCTCTGGCTTTTTGCAGTAGCAGGGTATTATACATATAGCGTTATCTTACGAATGATTAAAACAATTGACTAAAATATTTGACCACGGGGTGGCGGTTTGAACCGCCGGGGCCCTGTGGTCAAAAAAACAGGAAGTTGGTTTCCTGTTAGGGGGGCAAGCTAATAGCCCCCCTCTACCTACAATCACATCAAAGAGAGGTATTTTTATTATGTTTAATGTTTATGAGGTTGCACCTGGGACGATGTTACTTACACAAAATTATCTTCTTTTGAGAAGAAAGAGGACGCTGAAAAAGAAGCTGAAAGATTAAATGCAGAAAGACGCTCACACAATTACGAACCTGACCCGATTTGTTATTGCGTGAAGTCTGATTTGCAATATGATTTGTTGATGGGTAGATATTGGTAGAGAAAGAGAGGTTAATTTTTATGGATACAAAAGAAAAAATTATAATTGACTGGTTTTCCGCTACAATTCCCTGTAAATCTTCTGAAACTACAGTGACCGGTATTATCGAATTGCTCGGATTGACGGATGTTCCCTGGGAGCGTTCTTATGGCTTCTATGGTTGGCAGTATAGAGAGACATTTTCTAATATTTCTATCCATTTTGGCGGTGTTCAGCACGAAGGATTGATAATGCTTGAAATGTCGGGTCAAGGCTGCAGAACTTTTGAAACTTTGGGAAATGGAGATTTTACTTCTCTTTTTAAGTTTATTTTTTCTGTTCCGGGTGCTAAAGTAACTCGTATTGATGTTGCTTTTGATGATTTTTCCGGTTATCTTAATCTTGATGAGATAGTCAAAGATACTTTAAATCATAATTTCATTGCTAAAACTCGAAAATGGGATGTTAATCTCTCTGATTCTGGAACTTGTGTAACGCACGGACAGCGTTCCGGCTCTGTCTTTATTCGTATTTATGATAAAGCAGCTGAACGCAATAAGCAAGATGAGGTCTCGCATTGGGTAAGATGTGAATTGCAGATTAGACAAGATAGAGCTGCTGAATTTGTAAGATTGTTAGTTGAAGAAAATGAAGTTATTGACGATTTATATTTTGCTGTTCTAAATCATTATTTGAGATATGTAAAAATTTCTGAAAGTGATTCTAATAAATGGCGTTCTGAAATTGCTGACCATTGGGAAAATTTTTATAATTATAAGAGTGTTCAAGAAAGGTCTATATATAAAAAGCCGGGTATGGAATATAACGCTGCTAAACTTCGTTCGGTTTATGGTGAGCGTTTCGCAGGTGGAATTTATACATATATTAATTTGTTCGGAGTTAATACACTTCTTGAAGATGTTGAAGCCGCAAAAAGTAAATTAAATCCAAAATATAAATTACTACTGCAGGAAGACGCAGCGTATAAAAAAGGCGTTGAAAAATACGGTTTTTATGAACACCCCTCTGTTGTCGGTTTGGATCAATTAGTCGATTGCGAGGTTTTATAAATGACTGTCAATGATGCTTATATAATTTTTATGCAGGAACAAAAATTTAGAGGTAATTCTGAATATACGCTTTCTTACTATGAAAGATGTTTAAAAATGTTTCTTGACTTCTGCGGCTCTGATTTAGATGTCGAAGATTTAGACATTATGATTTTTAAAAGTTATCAATTATATGTTTCTGAAAGCAGAGAAATAAATAAAATATCTGTAAGAACTTATGCAAGAGCAGTTAAAGTGTTTTATCGTTGGCTATACTTTGAGAATTTTATTGATATTGATATTAACAGATTAAATCTAATGAAAGCTAATAAAGATGTTATCGTTCCTCTGTCAGATAACGAAGTTAAGCAGCTCCTTAACCTTTATAGCAATAATTCTGTTATGGGGTGTAGAAATAAAACAATTTTAATGTTAATGCTCGATTGCGGTCTCCGGCTCGGTGAGGTTGTTAATTTAAAAATTCACGATGTCGATTTCAATAATCGTTATTTAGTAATTAACGGAAAAGGCAGTAAACAGCGTGTTGTTCCTTTCGGTTCTTCTTCTCTGAATCAGATAAAATGTTATCTAAATTATCTTAGTAGTTCCTCATCAGCGAGTAGCAGCTTATTTTTAACTCAAAAAAGCACTCCGGTTACACGCAATACAATTAAAATGCTCTTTGCCCGCATTAAGAAAAACAAAGGACTTGAGCGTGTCTATCCTCATTTGCTCCGGCATACTTTCGCAACCAATTTCATTTTTAACGGTGGAAATTTAGAGGTTCTCCGTTTACTTCTCGGTCACAGCACTATTAACATTACACAGATTTACATTCACCTTGCTGCTCAAAAGCATCTTATATCTGATATGCAGCATAGCAACATTGATTTGTTGATGGACGAAAAAAGAGAGCAGATTAAATAATCTACTCTCTTCGTGGCTCCCCCAACTGGGCTCGAACCAGTGACATCATGATTAACAGTCATGCGCTCTACCGACTGAGCTATGGAGGAATATAAGACAAAACACCCTACTGGGTGATTTGCTTGTGTTGGCATCTCCCTATTTTTCCAGGCCGTCACCAGCCAAGTATTTTCGG
>ERZ791906.394-NODE-394-length-54165-cov-7.133802_pt1 | contig 54165 bp, 46 predicted proteins | sample MGYA00510146_ERZ791906 | MGnify/ENA primary metagenome ERZ791906 (study PRJEB30046, sample SAMN00792096) | human gut metagenome | study: EMG produced TPA metagenomics assembly of the A metagenome-wide association study of gut microbiota in type 2... | reverse complement strand
AACACTAAAAAATCCTTGATTTTCAAGGAAAAAAGACTTGACTATATAGGGAGGATACCATGATTTGTAAAAAGTGCGGGACAGAGAATTATGAGAATGCAAAATTTTGCAGGGAATGTGGAAGACCACTCATAATAATTGAAACAAAGAAAAAACAACGACCGATATCTGTCAAAGTATGTGTGGATATTATAATAATTGTCGTTGTGTGTGGCGCAATGCTGTTTGCAGCTTTTTTCTATCAGCATAAAGATAATTTGTATGTAAAAATTTCGGATAATTCTATTGTAGAGGAATTAAAGCCGGATTACATAAAGGTAGCTGAAAAATATGCAAAAGCAGAAGCAAGAAATGATTTAAATGGAGTAATAGAGGTGCTTCCAATAGAACCGATGGGAACATGGGGAGAACTCATTAAACAATTATTACTTTCTGAGTATGAAGATGATTCAGAGGGAAAGTATGAAATCGTGGATCAAGATGTTATATGTAACGTAATAGACGTAGAGGATAGAAGTGGTGAAGAACTTATGGATTTGCAAAATCAGTACATTGAAAGTTGGGGAACTACAATATCAAACGCTAAAAAAATAAAGATGAAGGTCAGATATGCAGGAAGCACAGAGGAAAATGTGCTGGATGTTTGGTTAATAGAGATGCAGGAAAAATGGTATATAGATATAGAGAATATTAAACAAATGACAATAGAGTGATGGGAAAAATACAAAATAATATAAGTGCAGGTATGATGCTTCAAAGTGAACACAGTCTGAGAAGAGAAGGAAAGAAATTACGTTTGGCAGGAGGATGAGTGAAAATGAAAAAGCGCAGAATTTTTTTAATAACTGTTATGTTGTTAGTAGGAAACACGTCAAATATTTATGCGGATTCTTTTATTCAGGAAGAATCAGAAATTTCACTTTCTGATATTGAGGATGCAGGAGCATATACAGAAAATCTTGCGTATGTATTTTGGGACGATGAGGACGGAAGCTGGAAAGGATATTTGAATGAAAATGGGAAGGTTAAATTCTATATGCCGGTAGATGGCGAAAACAATCAGTTTGACTCAAAATTTGACAATGGATATACCTGGTTTGAATATCAGGAAAAGTTTTATGTGGTAGATATAGATGGAAATATAAGAAGTGAATACGATGCAGAAAATGTATTCTGTTATGGAGCAGGATATACGTGGATTGAAACAGAAGACAGTGGATCATGGGATGATGGTGGAAAAAATTTTTATACATTATATGATCCAGATGGAAAGGAAGTTCTGGAAGAGAGTGAGGATAGGTTTGACGAATGGGGGAATGAAGATAGTTCTTTCAGCTGTGCATATCTGGGAGATGCAGCTTTTGTTTATATGAAGTATACAGACGCAGGAGAAGAACAATGCTGGATTTATGATATTAAATCATCGAGTACGATGGATATAAAGGAAGAGTTTGGAAAAATTGCGGATTATGGAAAGCATGAAAATATTATTGCGACTGTGGTAATGGATGAAGAGCAGGAATCCTGTAATTTGGTTTTGATTTACAATGGAAATGAAGAAATTATACAGATTCCGGATCAGTACAGGGGAGAATACTACAGTTTTCCATCATTGCTAGGCTGGTCAGAGGATTATGTATTATTAACACTTTATAATGACAATAATGAAGAACAACCGGCTCTGGTATATGATATAAAAAATAAAGAATTTAAAACATATGAGGGAAAATACAGAAAATATCTGGTGAATTATTCAAATGCAAGCAGTACCATTTATAAAAATATTCTTGCACTCAAAATGGAAGGGGCAGATGGAAGATGGTATGTTTGTCTTGTGAACGCAGATACTTTTGAGGAAATTGGTAATCCTGTCAAAGCAACTGATTTTGTGCTGGAAGATAAGGTGATGCTTGTTAAGCATGAGTATGACTATGATGAAGAGTTTGAATTGTATGATCTGCGAAATAATCTGTTATTATCATTAGATGAAAATGAAACAGTAAAGGATATGGGAAAGAATATATTGCTTATTGAAACAGAAAACGATGATGAAACTTATTATAAATTTGTGAGATTTAATGGAACTTCAATGTTTAATATGATTGATATTTCGCAAGCTAAGAAACTTATGGATTCGGAAGAATAAATTAAAAATTTTAAGGAGAAATAACATGATAAAAACCAGTTTATTTAAAAAAATCTGCTTTGCCATGGCAACACTGGCACTAGTAAATGGCATATCCATTACCAGTGTTAATGCGATGGAAAATGATGAAAGCAGTCAGGAAGCGGCGCAGACGGATTTTTATATTATGGCAGATTCAGACAGCAGATATTTACAGGAGGCAGAACTTTATGGATTACCTGTGCAGGTTTTGAATTATGCAAGAAACGAGATCTATGCAAGAAAGGGACGGATATTCGATTCAGAGGAACTGCAGGAATACTTTGGGCAGCAGTCCTGGTATGAGGGAACGGTTCAGGCAGATCGGTTTGATGACAGAACCATGCTAAATCAATATGAATCTGCCAATGTTCAGGTACTGAAAAAGATAGAATATGAAGTCGAACCAAACGGATATAAATTAAATCAGAAGGGCTATAATTTTGATGCAATAGATCAGTATGCCCAAAATCAGTCCGCTAAAGATGCTGCGTATTATAAGACAAGAAAGTCGGAAGAAGGATACCAGTATTTTGGCGGAGGTAAAGTAAATTCAGTTTCATTTGATACCAAATATGCAGAGACAGAAATAGAAAATATGTCGAATATGTATGCAATGATAAAGGGGATTGATGAGAATGGAAATGTTATCTGGCAGAGAAAAACAGATCAGTTTTCTGTTGTTGGGACAGGTGTACAGGTAATAGGAGAGCATGAAGACAGATATTATTATGAAGAAGGAGGAGATGTTGTAGCACTGGACAGAAATACCGGGGAAATTCAATGGAGAGCAAGCGCAGATGTGCTAAATACATCAGCAGCCTTTGGAGATGATGGCAGTCTTTATATAGGATGTTATGAAGGAAAGAATTTTGTAGCAATTGATAAGAATGGAAATATTTTGTGCACCATAGACCGTTTGTCGGACGAATACGTGGATGTGACGGATATAGAATATCTGGGTAATCAGAATCAGGTTGCAGTGACACTTTATGATGAAACAAATCCGCCTGTATATCTAATAAATCTGGATGATTTTTCTTATTACAGAAAAGAAGACTGATATATTATTTTTGCCGGAACTGAAACAAACTCACACGGAAAGAAGTACGTGTGCTATAATTAATATCAAAAACAGGAGGAAAACGAATATGAAGAAAAAGAATATGTTAATGTGTTTTTTGATTCTGGTTTGTACATTGTTTTTTGCATTACCGGTACAGGCAAGAACAACAGAGGTTTCCAGGGTAATGAACAGAAAGATGTCTTCGGCGGCATATGAGTTGGGAATGCGCCATGTTCCCAGTATGAACAGACGCTCATCGGTAAATTTCTATAACCGTACAGTAAGAAGCACGAGAGTAACATACACAGCCAAGGGAAAATATTCTTCCAACTGTTCTTATCTTCAGGGCGAAACGTATTACAAGAATAAGGCTGGCAGATGGAACGTGTGTATCAGAGACAGAAGCCTTTCTTTATATGGAGTAAAAATCGGGATGACTCCGGCGAATGCATATCAGCGATTTACAAGATATAAATGGCGGAGGGTATGGCAGGGAAGAACCGGAAGCATGTATATAAAAGGAGCAAAAGTAATTTCTATAAGTATTCGTAATGGAAAAATTACAAATATGTCATATCAGTGGCAGATGGAGTCAGAATATTAAATAAAGGGGGAACCGCTAATGAAAAAGAAGAAAAATTTTATTGTACTTATTGCTATTGCATTATTGTTTATATTGGCAGTACCGGTGTCTGCTGCGAGCGGAACAATGAAACTGAACAGGACACAGGTTTCCATGTATGTTACAGAAAGTACTACAATCAGAGCACTTGACAGCAGAGGAAAAACAAAGTCAGCATCATGGAGATCCAGCAATACACGGATCGCAACGGTTAAGAACGGAGTGATAACTGCGAAGAAAGCAGGCACGGTGACGATCACAGCGACCAGTAATGGCGTAAAGAGAAGCTGCAAGGTAACGGTAAGAAGCGACTGGTATCAGAAAGTGCTGAGATCCTATGGGGCTTCCTACAGGGTGAGAAATAACTGGGATGGAAAACTTACCACAGTGTATCGGAGAAATTTCAGCAGATACCGTCTGATTGATATAAACAACGATGGAATAAAAGAACTCATGCTGCATAATTATCCATGGGCTGTATTCTTTACATATTATAAAGGCAAGGTTACACCTCTGATTTATGGATCTACGAGAGGTGCTTATCTGAAAGGACAGTATCTTACAATAAAAACAGGAACATCGTCAGAGAATATATGCCGCACATATATTTTACAGAATGGAAAGGTGAAACAGATTATAAACTATTTCCATACCACAAGCAGTGCATATCCGGTTCCGATCTATGAGGTAAATGGAAAAAGATATTCAAAAACAGCATTTTTCAAAGTCTATAATAAATACATGAACAATGCTAAATTGTTATTCTAAAGTAATTCCCGTGGCGAAAGCTGCGGGAATTTGTCGTATAGAGCAGGTTCCTTTATTGTGAAATTTCTTGTTATTCCTCAGCTGAAACTTTATAATAAAAGTAGTTGCAGTCATTTTTCAACAGCTACAGGAAAGGATTTTGGCACATGGGTAATTATCTTAATCCAGGCAGTACGATGTTTTGGGGGAGTTTGCGGTCGCAGATTTATATTGACAAAAGTGGTCTTATCAGGCAAATGAATACGTTACTGTATACAGAACAGAGATATGTCTGTGTCAGCAGACCGAGAAGATTTGGCAAGTCCATGGCCGCTAATATGCTTGCGGCGTATTATGATAAAGAGAATGATACAAAAGAACTTTTTGCGGGATTAAAAATCAGTAAAGATACGTCTTTTGATGAAAATATAAATAAATACGATGTAATAAAAATCAACATGCAGGAATTTCTGAGTGCAACGCAGAGTATGGATGATATGCTTAAGTTACTGCAGAAAAGAATTCTTGCAGATCTCAGAAATAAATATCCAGAATTTGTAACAGAGGAAAATCTTGTTTTTGTCATGCAGGATGTTTTTGCAAAGACAAATTCACCTTTCATAATTTTGATCGATGAGTGGGACTGTCTGTTTCGTGAATATGAACAGGACAGAGACGCACAGAAAAAATATTTGGATTTTTTGCGTTTCTGGCTAAAAGACAAGGAATATATTAATGCAATCAGTACGATGGATTGGCACGAAGTGATCCGGTCAGTGGAAAACTCACGGAAACTTCTGGAAGACTTGTGGAATCAGGATGCGGAAGCTGTTGCGAAGGGAATTGAATGTGCGCATAATGAAATCTCAATTCTGCAATACAATAACGAAAATTCATTGAGCTGTACAATTCACCTGGCATTTTATTTTGCAAGAGAGTACTACACAATTATCAGAGAATTGCCAACAGGAAAAGGCTTTGCAGATGTCTGTTTTATTCCAAGAAACATAGCTGTGTGATCGAAAGGGCTGAAATCTAAGAAAAAAGTCATATTGACACTTTTTACAAAAATAGTTATAATTCTAAACATTAGAATTATAACTATTTTATTTTGCAACAAACGCAAACAGGGAAGGAACGTGAAACATGGACACATCATTGCATTATCTGACAATGGCTAACCAGATGCTGATCCAGAAGAGGCTTCTGGAGCGGGTGAAGGCTTCGGGGCTTACGCTTGGACAGCCGAAGGTTCTGGATTATCTCAAGGATCATGATGGAGCCAGTCAGAAGGAAATCGCGGCGGGCTGTTTTATTGAGGCGGGATCGCTGACTTCAATTTTGAACCGTATGGAAGAGAAAGGCCTGATCGAGCGGCGCATGCTCAATGGAAACAGAAGGACTTTTCATATTTTTATGACAGAATCCGGGAAAAAAAGCCAGAAGCTTGTCGAAGAAGCTTTTGTGGAGATCGAGGAGGCTGCGTGGAAAGATATTTCTCCAGAAGAAGCAGAGGTTTTTATGAAGATTTATCATAAAATTTACAGTAACCTGTCTGAGACAGGATGCGAAGAAACAGGGAAAGAAGGAAGGAACAAATGAACAAACTAAAAAGATACGTGATCTTTCTGATCGGTTTGTTCGTGAACTCACTTGGTGTCAGCCTGATCACCAAGGCAAGTCTCGGAACCTCACCGATCTCATCGATTCCGTATGTGTTAAGCTTAAGTTTTCCGTTTACACTCGGAAACTTTACGATTTTTTTCAGCGTATTTCTGATCTTACTGCAGTTACTGATCCTGCGTAAAAATTTTAAACTGGAACATGTTCTGCAGATACCGGTATCTATTATCTTTGGATATTTCATCGATCTTACCATGCTTCTGTTTGCATGGGTAAACCCGCAGGCGTATGTTATGAAGATTGTATATCTTCTGATCGGATGTCTGATCCTTGGATTTGGTGTGTACATGGAAGTGCTGGCAGACGTTGTTATGCTGCCGGGAGAATCTTTTGTCCGCGCGATCGTTCTGACATGGAAAACCAACTTTGGTACGACAAAAATCTGCTTTGACGTTTCCATGGCGGTGATCGCGGCAATCCTGTCCTTTGTATTTACCGGACATCTCAATGGTGTGCGTGAAGGTACGATCATTGCGGCACTTCTGGTTGGATTTATTGCCAGAGTCCTTGGCAAGAAGCTTGCATTTGTCAAACCGCTTCTGTTTCCGGAAGAGTTCGCAGGGGAAAATGTGGAAAGTACCGGCAAATCCGGTGCGGTATCTGTGGATAAACCGGCAGATGAAGTTCAGCGTAATGTCATCGTGATCGGCAGACAGTTTGGGAGCGGCGGACACGATATCGGCAAAGCACTTGCAGAAAAACTTGGCTACGCTTTTTATGATCAGGAGATCATCGAGATGACTGCCGGAACGACAGGATATACACCGGAATTTATCCAGAAAAAAGAAGAGATGATGACCAGCAGTTTCCTGTATGACCTGGTGAACCAGATGTATATGTATGCACAGCCGGACGAGGAAGCACCGAAGGACAAGATCTACGAAGCTGAATCAAAGGTCGTCAGAGAACTTGCTGCAAAAGGAAACTGCGTGATCGTAGGACGCTGCTCTGACTACACCCTTAGAGACAACAAAAACTGCCTCAGAGTTTTCTTCTGCGCACCAATGGAAAACAGAATGAAACGAGTCATGGACCGTCTGCATCTGTCCGAAAAAGACGCAAAACAGAAGATCCAGAAAGAAGATAAATGGCGCGCCGACAACTACCGCTATTACACCGGCCGTATCTGGGGCGCATCAGCAAACTTCGATCTGACTGTGAATACAGCTCTCGGAGAAGAGTACATAGAAATGTGCATCCGCGAGGCGATGAAACGGTAAAATCAATGTTCCGTATACGATAAAAAGAGTGCAGATCTTGACAATTCAGTACAGGATTTACACTCTTTTGTGTTATACAGCTACTTGATCGGTATTTATAATGTAAGGTCTTCTACATTAACTCCGAAAGATGATAATTTGGCTGTTGCCACTTTGATCTGATAGTCCAATTCTTCGTTTACAGTATCACCATTAGCTCTTTTAATACGCTGCAGGTCTGTGTATTTGTCGATAAGTAAAGCTTTTAATTCCGGATCACTCATATCATGATTAACCTCCATATTGGCACCACCTTTCATAATTATAGTAATTATTATAGGTGATAATCATAAGGGTGTAAACCCTGTATTCAACTGTCAAGGCACAAACAACAGGAATTTTATCCAGAAACGGATTAGAAAGATTTGTTCTATATTATAAACATTAATCATCCATATGTCAAAGAGAAACGTTCGACAAATTTTTTACGAAATCAGTATTTTGTCTCTTTAAAAAAGATTTCCCGAGTGCTAAGATAGACAAGGCATAAATCGTATTTTATGGAGGAAAGAGCCATGACAGAAGAAATTGAGACACAAGAGAACAAGAAATTACCGGTCCTGCGGGGCGAGCTGGCGTTGCTGGTGGTGGTATTGATCAACAGCCTGGGAGTTGTGCTGATGCTGTATTCCGGTTCCGGGATCTCGGCGATTTCCAGTGTACCATATGCATTTTCGGAAGTATTCAATAAGATCTCCCTTGGAACCTGGACCTACATTTTCCAGGGACTTCTGGTATTATCCCTGATGATCATGCGGAAGAAATTCGTCGCACCATATCTTTTCAGCTTTGTCGTTGGATTTGCATTCAGCGAGATGCTTGATGTACATGAAATGTGGATAGGCGTTCTGCCGACAGCCATTGGATACCGGGTACTTTATTTTATCATCAGCTACCTGCTCCTGTGCATCGGGATCGCACTTTCCAACCGCTGCGGTCTTCCGATCATCCCGACAGACCTGTTTCCGAGAGAACTGGCAGATATCACGAAGGCAAAATATTCCAGGATCAAAATCGGCTATGACGTTACCTGCCTTACCATAACAGCTCTGATGACCTGCATCATCCTCGGATATCTGGACGGACTCGGAATCGGCACGCTCCTCGCCGCATTTACCATGGGAAAAGTGATCGGCATGATTGGTGACAAGATGGATCAGCATGTGAGATTTGAGTCGTTTATGACAAAAAGAGCGTGATGAATTTGGGACAGACAACGCAATAAAAGAATAAAAAACACAAAATAAAGATATAAAAACCGACAGGTATTCGCTACAATAGAAGTAGAAAATGCAGGTCGGTTTTTTAATATAGGAAAGGAACATAAGAATGGTAAGGATCAGCGACATCATACGTGCAGAATTTGCAGAAGGAGATAATAAAAGAGATGCAGGGCTTAAGACCCCGGAGAACATTGTAAGATACGATGATATTATATATGGAACAGAATCTAAATGGCAGAAACTGGATGTATATCGCCCAAAGGATGCTATGGGAAAGCTTCCAGTGATCGTCAGTGTCCATGGTGGCGGATGGGTATACGGTGACAAAGAAAGGTATCAGTTCTACTGCATGGATCTTGCAGAGCGAGGCTTTGCCGTAGTGAATTTTTCTTATCGCCTGGCACCGGAATATAAGTTTCCGGCATCACTGGAAGATACAAATTTCGTATTTACCTGGGTTCTGGAAAACGCAGAAACTTATGGATTAGATACAGAAAAAATCTTCGCAGTGGGTGATTCAGCAGGAGCACATATCCTGTCTCTTTATCTGGATATCTGCACCAATCCAGACTATGCCGAAAGTTATAAATTCCACACACCAGAAAATTTACAGATCTGTGCAGTGGCACTGAATTGCGGACAGTATCATATGGGAGAGGAAAATCTGGACGAGCTTACAGGAAAACTGATGGAAGAATATCTTCCGGGAAAAGGAACGAAACAGGAACTTCAGCTGCTCTGTGCAGATGATCACGTGACAGAAAAATTCCCACCAGCTTTCATCATGACAGCAGAAGAAGACTTTCTCAGAAACCAGGCACCTCTGATGTATGAGAAGCTAAAAAGCATGCATATCCCATGTGAATTTCACGATTACCGCAGTGGAAAATCCGAAAAACTGGGACATGTTTTTCACCTGAATATAAGATCCGAGGATGCACATAAATGCAATGATGAAGAGTGCAGGTTCTTCAAACAGATATTGAACATATATTAAGACTGGGACTGGTTTTCAGAAATCCTTCTTGTTATAATACATATAAATGTACTACTTTGATGCGAATGGTGTAAGACATAAAGCAGGGAGTGTGAGAAATGGATTTTGCAGTAAAGAGGCTTCCTATTGGGATAGAATTTTTTGATGAAATGATCAAAAATCAATATTACTATGTGGATAAAACAGGGATGATAAGTGAATTGCTCCGGTCAGGAGGAAAAGTAACACTGTTTACACGACCAAGACGATTTGGAAAATCCCTTAATATGAGTATGCTGAAAAACTTTTTTTCACTGCAAGGTGATAAAAGAATATTTAATGAACTGCAGATATCCCGTGATAAACAGGTCTGTGAAGAATACATGGGGAAATTTCCTGTTATTTCAATTTCACTCAAAAGCGTGGATGGATTTGCTTACAGAGATGCCTATGAGATGCTGTGTGCGACGATTGGAAATGAAGCCATGAAATTTCAGTATCTGATGGACAGCACTAAACTTACAGATCGTGAGAAAGAACAATACGGACTTCTTATAAAAGGTGGAGACAGGATTCCTTTTGAGATGGATGAAGTTACTCTGACTGGAAGCCTGAAAACGTTATCTCTGTTACTTGAAAAACATCATGGAAAACAGACGGTTCTTCTGATCGATGAATATGATGTTCCATTGTCAAAGGCATCGGAGCATGGATATTACAAAGAAATGGCAATGTTGATCCGCAAGCTGTTTGAACAGGTGCTTAAAACAAATGAAAGTCTGAAACTGGCGGTACTGACCGGGTGTATGAGGATATCAAAAGAAAGTATTTTTACAGGTCTGAATAATTTTGAAGTTTTATCAGTTGCGGATGTACGGTTTGATGAATACTTTGGGTTTACAGACAAGGAAGTGAGAAAACTTCTGGAATATTATCACCTGTCAGACAAATATCAGCAGGTAAAGGAATGGTATGATGGATACCAGTTTGGAAATGTGGAAGTTTACTGCCCGTGGGATGTTATGAATTATTGCGTAACACTTCTGGCAGATCCAAATGCGGAGCCGCAAAATTACTGGATCAATACCAGCAGCAATGAAGCAGTTCGAAGATTTATCAGAGAATCTGATAACAGTGGAACAATCAGAAGGGAAATTGAGGGGCTGGTCGCTGGTGAGTGTATTATAAAGGAATTGCATCAGGAACTGACTTATGAGGACATGTACCAGACGATTGATAATATCTGGAGTGTTCTGTTTACTACGGGATATCTAACCCAGAGAGGAAGATCGGAGGGAAATATATTCCGGCTTGCAATACCGAACAGGGAGATACGGAATATTTTTACAACGCAGATCATGCAGCTTTTCAGAGAAAATGTGAAGAAAGACGGAGAGTTACTGAATCGATTCTGTGAGGCACTCGAGAATGGAAATACAGAATCAGCAGAAAAATGTTTCGGGGAGTATCTTCGAAAGACGATCAGTATCCGTGATACATCTGTGCGAAAAGAAATGAAAGAAAATTTTTATCATGGAATTCTCCTTGGGATCCTGGGAATCAAAGAAAACTGGATAGTACGTTCCAACAGGGAATCAGGAGAAGGCTATAGCGACATTCTTATTGAGACAGACGATACTGCAATGGGCATTGTAATCGAGATGAAATATGCGGAGGATGGAAATCTGCAAAAGGCAGCAGAAAAAGCGTTAAAGCAGATCGAATCAAAACAGTATGAAGAAGCATTATATGATGAGGGAATAGAGCAGATTTTGCGATATGGAATTGCCTGCTATAAGAAACGCTGTAAGATTTTGAGGTTATAACGTTTTTCAAAAATAAAATAACATCTGCCAAAATTCAAGCTGGAAAAAAATGTATTTTCGTGCTAGAATTTTGGCAGATTTATTTATATAAGGAGAGGATCAAATGAAAAAGAAACAGAATCTACTGCTTTTAATTCTGGCTGTCTTGTTTGTATCTCTGTTTGGTGGAAGTACAGCAGTATCAGCAGCATCTTCGTTTCCACGGCTGCAGGCGGTCTCGTCTGGAGAGATTGTCAGCAAGAATAATAATCTGTATTATCGTTATGGCCAGAGAAATTACGCCAGAAACAAATATCTGAGGATCAAAGGAAAGAACTATTACTTTGACAGTTCAGGAAAAGCCTGGTATGGAATGCATACGATTAACGGCAGGAAGTATTATTTCGGAACCCGTTCAGAGGGATATATGTACAGAAGCCGCCTGTTCCGCTACAATAAGAATTATTATTATGCGGATCAGAAGGGAATTCTTGTTACCAGTGGCTGGTATACGCTTCCTTCCGGGAAAAAATATTATTTTGACTCTGCCGGCAGGGCATACACCGGAAAAAGAACGATCAACAAGACTACTTATTATTTTGACAGCAATGGTTCACTGAACCATTCAGGTCTGTATTATGATCTGGCATCGGACTGTGCACTTCTTATCAATGCCGATACAGGAAAAGTTTTGTACGCAAAGAACGAAAACCTCCGGCATGCAAATGCCAGTACCACCAAGATCATGACCTGTATCCTTGCTCTTGAGAACAGTAAAATGAACGAAACTGTGAAATTCTCTGCCAGAGCAACAGCACTGGAACCAACGAAATTATATGCCAAAACAGGCGAAACATTTTATATGAGGGATCTTCTTTATTCTCTTATGGTTCCTTCTCATAACGATACCGCGGCAGCGATCGCAGAGCATATCAGTGGTTCACAAAGTAAATTTGTCAGTCTTATGAATAAGAAAGCGGCGCAGCTTGGCTGTACTGACACGCATTTTGCAACACCAAATGGTCTTGATGCCGGTTACACTCATTATACAACCGCGTTTGACCTTGCTAAAATTGCGCGTTACGCGATTAAGAAACCTGCATTCAGAAAAATCATCAGCACCAAAAGTTACTCCTTCAGGAGTCTTAATACAAATCGCCGTTTTACCGTAAGTACTACAAATGCCCTCCTTGGAAATATGCCGGGTGTGATCGGCATGAAAACAGGATATACCAATAAAGCCGGACATTGTTTCGTGGGTCTGTGCCAGTCCCAGAAGGGAAATACATATATTTCTGTTGTTCTGGGTGGACCGAACTCCAATGTACGCTGGAGAGATTCCAGGATACTTCTCAATTACGCATATAAACACTGAAAAATAAAAAACACAGGATCGGACTTTCAGTCAGTATCAGATAAAAGATACTGACTGGAAGTCCGATTTTGTTTTTGGCAGAAATAAAAAAACCAACTTTATTCGTAAGAATCTGTATTTACCTCAAAAAACGCCATGCTTATAATTATCAATAATGGAAGAATTTCAAAAAAATCACAGCTAATTTGTATGAAAAGGAAACATATATGGATCATAAAAAATTTACCATGCGTAATGCACTGCTTGTCTTCTGTATTACGAGTGTGGTATTTGCGCTTCTTTTGCAGACTTTTTTATTTCACCAGACACTCAGGCGGCAGATCCGGGCGGAGAGTATTTCGGATCATGAGATATCACTCAACAAGATGCAGACAGACATTGCTTCTTTTATCCATAATGTACGTACCGAGATGCTGACAATCTACAGTGAGCAGGATCTGATCAGGGACCTTCGGTCAGCGGCAGAAGAAGGAACCAGCCTCAAGGATTATTACTGGAGGAGCTGGTATTTTGCCAGAAAGCGTTTTACGAAAGAAGATCAGCTTCTTGCCCTGTATCTGTACGATACACAGGACAAAGTTGTCAGCGCCTACCGATATAATGCGTCTTCTTTTCCAAGAGATCTGTATCAGACGGAATATGATTCCAATACAGAAAGGCTCTATGATTATGTGCATGATAAACGGACAGACTTTATGATCTCTGGCTATTACAATCCCATTGCAAAACGAAATGTGGTCCGCCTGGTGCTGAAACTTCACAATTATGATGAGGAAAGAGAAAATATCGGATATCTGGTATGTGATATCAACAGTTCTGCATTTACGTCGATCATGTCCAAGTATGTCGATGTAGAACAGGTCTGTCTGTGGCTTCAGCCTGTAGGAGACCAGGTGATAGCCAAAACAGGACAGGCTTCTGTATCACAGAAAAGAATCCAGAAACAGCTTGCAAAAGTGGTCGAAAATTATTACAACTCAGATCAGCTTGAACAGGAATATGATGGAAATTATCTGATACAGGTTTCACAGGAAGACTATAATCTGGAAGCATTTGTCCTGGTATCACAGTCTCTTTTGACAGCAACACAGAAGTCGCTGATACGGACACTTCTGATCATTATGGCAGGCATGATCGGCGCGATCGTTCTGCTTGTATTTATGTTGTCCAGATGGATGACCAAACCGGTAGAAGAAATGAGAAATACCATTGTCCGTATCAAAAACGGAGAGTCATCTCTGCGTGTAAGTCCGGTCGGATGGTCAGAAGAACTGACAGTACTTGGAACAGAATTTAACGAAATGCTGGATCGTATCCAGGCGATGGCAGAAGAAGAACTTCAGAATAAGATGCTGGTGGAGAGGACAGAGTTCAAAATGTTCCAGGCACAGATCAATCCGCACTTTCTGTATAACACATTAAATACCATGAGTGGGATTGCGAATGCACAGAACTGTCCTCTCGTAAGCGGGATCTGTCATTCCCTGTCGGCGATTTTCCGCTACAGCCTGAACATGACGGATGAACTTTCTACCATTCAGAATGAGATGGACCATGTCCGCAATTATCTTTATGTCATGGACGTGCGGAATGGATCTTCGGTGGCATATGAATACCAGATCGACAATGCAACACTGAAGGACAGACTTCCAAGGATCTGCCTTCAGCCGGTGGTGGAGAATGCGCTTACACACGGACTCAGAAATACCAGGCGAAAAGACAAGAAGCTTCTGATCCGCTCCGAGCATATCGGAGAAAATCTTGTGGTCACAATCTCAGATAATGGTACAGGAATGGATGCGGAGGCCATGAATATACTTCTTGAGAAAAATGACCGGAAACGTGTGGAGGCAGGCGTTTCCATCGGAATCCTGAATGTAAATGCACGATTGAAACAGTTGTTTGGATCGGAATATGGGCTGTGGATCGAAAGTCAGGCCGGAGAGGGGACAACGGTCACGATCACAGTTCCGATCGTTTCCAGTGAGGAAGAGAATGGGGAAAATATAACAGGAGGTGCCCATTGTGAAAAAGATGAAATATAAAGTACTGGCAGCGGATGATGAGTACTGGAGCAGGGAAAATCTCCGAAGTCTGATCTCATGGGAGGACTATTCTATTGAATTTCTGGATCCTGCCTGTGACGGCGAAGAAGTACTGGAACGTATTGAAGAAGAAAAACCGGATATTATCCTGACAGACATCAATATGCCGTTCTTAAGCGGTCTGGAACTTCTGCAGAAGCTTCAGACAGAACATCCGGAGATCATTACGATCGCAGTGAGCGGATACGATGATTTTGACAAAGTAAAAGGTGTTTTTGTCTCAGGGGGACTGGACTATATTCTCAAACCGGTAGGAAAAGAGGAACTTGTAAAGATCCTCACCAAAGCTCTTGGAATCCTGGAAGAAAGAGAGATGGCGCGAAAACACAAAGAAACAAACCAGATCCAGGAACACAAAATCTCCTCTTTTCTGGAGGACAGTGAATATTCTGCACTGCTGTCAGGAAAGTTGTACGGACAGTTCACAGCACAGCCGCACGTTTCTTCGACAAAAGAATTTTCCGGTGTGGCAGCCCTGCTGGTGAAATTTTATAATATTGCGGAGATCGCAGAGAAGTTTGAATACGATAATCTGCAGATGTCGTTAAGCATCAAGACAAGGCTCAGAAATCTGACCGGCTGCAATGCCGAGGCCATTATTTTTAACAACTGCAATAAAATGAGTGAATTTCTTATCTTTACTTCCTATAGAATCAACTCACTCAGGATCCTGGCAGAAAACATCCTTGAAGAATTTCCGCTGGATGAGTATGGCCCTGTTTCTGTGATCCTTCATGAACAGACAGGATCTCTGGACGACATTGGAAGTATGTACAGAGATATGGTTGCCGTTCTGGTGACACGGCCTTTTACACACAGTCATTGTATTCTGGCATGTTCGCAGGAGGAAGGCAGTCAGTCCGTAGGAAAAACGGTGTCCCATCGAATTGAAGAAGAAGTGTACCATCTTTTGAATACGGGACAGAAGAGTGAGACGGCAAAACTGATCTTTCGGACCTGTGATTTTAAGCATTGTGACAATGGAGAATGGTCTTTCCTTGATGTCAAACAGTATGTAAGGAGGATCACAGGAATCCTTTACCGCTATGTACAGGAGCAGCATCCGGAGCTCACCGCGCAGGCAGAAGAAGCGATGGATGACATTGATTATTATATGAAATGTCTGGATGCACCTTCTGTTATGGCATCGATCAGGATCCTGCTGGACAGCCTGTGGGAAAACAATCCGGACAAAAACAGCACGGATTCTGCGGGAAGTCAGGTGGAGCAGATCCGTCAGTATATACTGACTTCTTACCATGAGAATATCACATTGACGGCACTTGCCGCAGCGTATCATATGGATGCGAGCTATCTTTCCAGGATGTTCAGCCAGACTTACGGAGAGACCATCATTGCCTGTCTTACCAGAGTCCGGATGGAACAGGCGATCCGTCTCATGGAGGATGAAGAGAAGAAACTGGAGACGATTTCTTTCCTGGTCGGTTATGATGATTACAACTATTTCAGCCGTGTTTTCCGCAAAAAAGTAGGAGTAAGTCCGAGAGAGTACCGCAATAATATGTACAAATGAGTCAAAAATGTGCAACAAAAAAATCCAAATATGTCCTAACTGAACAAAGTCAGAGTATGTTTTAATAAAATCACAACGAAGCCGGATACGGAACGAAAAACATACTCTGGCTTAAAAATTTTAAGGAGGGTTTTTACAAGATGAAAAAAAGAATGAAAAAATTGGTTGCTATCGCAGCAACAGCAGCAATGGTTGCTTCTGTACCAGCAAGTGCAGTGACAACTTACGCAGCAGGAGATGACATTACAATTGGTGTTTCTATCTGGAGTTCCACAGACGTACTTGGAAGCCAGTGCAAAAAGATCATCGACAAAGCGGCAGCAGCACTGGATGTAAACGTAATGTATGTAGACCAGGGACATGTATCAGAGCAGGTTACAGCTTCTGTTGAACAGCTCTGTGCAGCAGGATGCGACGGTATCGTGATCTGTAACTCCGCTGATTCAGAAATGACTTCTGCGATCCAGACATGCGAAGCAAACCAGGTTTACCTGACACAGTTCTTCCGTATCATTTCCGAAGAAAACAGCCCGGAAGTATACCAGACAGCATGCAATTCCCCATACTATCTTGGTGCAGTACACGAAGATGAGGTTACAAACGGATATACACTTGTAAATCTGCTTCTTGAAAATGGCGACAGAAACATCGGACTGGAAGCATGGACCGTTGGTGATGCTACATTCCAGCAGAGATGGACAGGATACAAGAAAGCAGTTGATGAATGGAACGAAGCAAACCCGGATGATCAGGCAACTATGACAGAGCCTGTATATGCAAATACTTCTTCTGAAGAAGGCGCTGCAGCAGCTCTTTCTCTGTACAACTCCAATCCTGATATGGATGCCCTGATCGTTGCAGGCGGCGGCGGTGACCCACTGGTTGGTTCCATCGGTGCTCTGGCAAACGAAGGACTTACAGGCAAAATCGATGTTGTTTCCACAGACTTCCTTGATGACCTGAAAGAACAGCTCGAATCTGGCGGAATGTTTGCAGAATCAGGCGGACATTTCTGTGACCCGTTATTTGCATTCCTTATGACTTACAATGCAGTAAAAGGCAACTATACAAAAGACGAAGGTTCCTTCGGATATGAGATCGAATTCCCATACCTGTATGTATCTTCTCCAGACGACTATGAAAACTATCAGAAATACTTCGTTGACGATGATCCGTACACAGACGAAGAAATCGTCGAGATGGCTGGATACAGCTTCGATGATCTGAACAAAGCAGCAACATCACTTTCCATCGACGACGTTATTTCCCGTCACAGCAACTAAATGACACGACTCCAAAAATCTGCTGCCTTCTTTCCAGGAGGCAGCAATTTAAAAAGAAGCAGTAATATGCGCCCGCCAAAAGCAAAAGACCAACCGTAAGGAGTGTTGGCCTCCTGCTTCTGGCGGGCGAAGAAATGAATAGGAGAATGGTTATGAAAAAACTCAAACAAAGCCAGTATTATGGAATTGGCATTCTGGTACTTATGCTTGTAGTTTTCTGGGCAGTGTTCAAGGTACTTGCTCCAACTACCTTCGGTTCCCCGGACAAACTGGCAACTTATATGAAATCAGCCCTGATCTATGCAGTAGGCGGCTGCGGTCTTTATTTTATCTGCGTTATGGGACCTTTTGATATGAGTGTTGGTGCAAATATCGTACTTTCCTCTATTATTGCATGCAACGCAAGCGTGAAATTCGGCTATGCCGGTCTTGTCATCGCGCCTCTGATCTGCGGTACGATCATCGGTCTGATCAACGGAATCGTCTATATCAAATTACATATTTCTTCCCTGATCGTTACCTGTGCGCTTTCACTGATCTATGAAGCACTGAGCGTTTATGCGACGAATGGAAAGAATGTAATCCTCGCAACAGAATACAGAGCTTTTGGTGATTATCCGGTAAACCTGATCCTTGCGCTGATCGCATATTGTCTCTGTGCATTTATTCTGAAATATACCAAGATCGGTACTTATACCTATGCGATCGGAAGCAACGAAGTTGTTGCAAAGAACATGGGTGTAAATGTTTCCAAATATAAGATCGTGGCATTTACACTTGCCGGATTTTTCTTCGGACTTCAGGCAATCCTGACGATCAGCTTTGGTACTTCCATGACATCTGCTTCCAACCTTTCTTCTATGAGCCGTAACTTTACTCCTCTGATGGGAACTTTCTTCGGACTGGCATTTAAGAAATATGGTCACCCGGTAGTGGCAATTGTAATTGGTGAGATGATCATTCAGCTTATGTTCAATGGATTTGTTGCACTTGGTGCTCCGACTACGATCCAGAATGTGGTTACCGGAGCTGCCCTGCTTCTGATCGTTGCACTGACGACCAAGCCGGTCAAAGGTCTTGTAGTGAAATAGGAGGACGATTATGGGTGAGATATTATTAAGAGCAGAAAATATTGATAAACATTTTGGCATCACACATGCCCTGGACAACGTTTCCTTTACCTTCGAAAAAGGCGAGATCCATGCACTGATCGGTGAAAATGGTTCCGGTAAATCCACACTTACTTCCTGTCTGACAGGTATCTATCAGAAGGATTCCGGTAAATTTATCCTGGAAGGCAAGGAGATCACAGCTACAAACCAGGTAGAGGCAAATCATCAGGGAGTTGCGATCATCGTACAGGAGATCGGAACACTTTCCGGTCTGACCGTAGCAGAAAACATTTTTCTTGGAAACGAAGATAAATTTACAAGACACGGCATCAAGAACACAGCAGCCATGAACAAACAGGCACAGGAATATCTGGACAGCTATGGCTTCAACTACATTGATGCGACCAAAGTTATCGACGATTATAACTTCGAGGACAGAAAGCTGGTTGAGATCGTAAAGGCAACTTATTTCAATCCGAAGGTTCTGGTAGTTGATGAGACAACGACAGCACTTGGACAGAAAGGCCGTGAGGAACTGTTCAAAGTAATGCACAGAGTTCGTGATACAGGAAACTGCGTGATCTTTATTTCCCATGATCTGGAAGAAGTCATCGAGCAGTCTGATAACATCAGTGTTCTCCGCGACGGTGTAAAGATCGGTTCCATCAGCAAACAGGAAGCGACACCGGACAGACTGAAGGCCCTTATGGTTGGACGTGAGATCGGTGATAACTATTACCGTACCGATTATGGCGAAGAAATTTCAAAAGAAGTTGTTCTTTCCGCAAAGAATGTTACTGTCAAAGGCCAGATCGAAGATCTGAAGCTGGAACTTCACAAGGGAGAGATCCTTGGAATCGGCGGACTTTCTGAATGCGGTATGCACGAAGTAGGAAAAGCACTTTTTGGTGCATCTTATTTCCGTCAGGGAACTGTAACTTTGGGAGACGGTACTCCGATCAATTCTATTCCGGATGCGATCAAACACAGCATTGCCTATGCATCCAAGGACAGAGATAATGAATCCCTTGTCATTAACGATACGATCGGAAACAATATCTGTCTGCCATCCCTGGAAGACCTCAAGACAAACGGGCTTCTCCGCGGTAAGGCAATGAAAGAGTTTGCCAATAAATATGCAAAACAGATGAGTACCAAAATGACGGGAGTTGACCAGTTTGTTTCCGCACTTTCCGGTGGTAATAAACAGAAGGTTGTTCTTGCACGCTGGGTCGGCAAGGATTCAGATCTGATCATCCTTGATTCCCCTACCCGTGGTATTGATGTCAAGGTAAAAGCAGATATCTATGCCATGATGAACGATATGAGAAAAAATGGAAAATCCATCATAATGATCTCAGAGGAGATCATGGAGCTTCTTGGTATGGCTGACCGTATCCTTATCATGAAAGACGGTAAGATCAATGGTGAATTTTTCCGCTCTCCGGATCTGAAAGATACAGATCTGATTGACAATATGATTTAAGGGGGTAAAAAAATGGATACAACAAAGAAATCATCTGAACAAGTACCATTTCTGGAACGTCCCATTGTGCGTACGATCCTTCCTATCGCGGGATTTGTTATTATCTGTGTATTATTTGCAGTTCTGACTGACGGAAGACTGTTTCAGCCGAAAAACCTTTCACTGCTCCTCAGCCAGTCTTATATGCTTCTGATCTCATCAATCGGTGTATTTATGGTCATGACCATGGGTGGTCTTGACTTTTCACAGGGCTCAATGCTTGGTGTGGCTTCCATCGTAGTATGCTGGCTGTCTCATTACAACATGGTCCTGGCAGCACTTGGTGGAATTGTAACCGGCGGTCTGATCGGACTGATCAATGGATACTTTAATGTAAAGAGAAAGATCACAAGTTTTATCGTTACGATCTGTACCATGTATCTGTTCCGTGGAGTCTGCGCTTATGCAACAACAAATTCTCCGGTTTATGCAGTAAGTGATATTTCCAAATACAATACACTGCCATTTATGCTGACCTTCACAGTTATCATCTTTGTAGCTGCATATCTTATCTTTACATACACAGGTCTTGGATACAGACTCAAAGCGATCGGTGCAGGAGAGACTGCAGCGAGATATGCAGGTATCCGCGTAGAACGCACCAAGATTCTTATTTTCATGGCAGCAGGATGCATCACAGGCCTGGCAGCATTTGTAAATGCGATCAAGGTTGGATCTGTAACATCCACAGCAGGAAACCAGCTTGAGACACAGATCATGATCGCTCTGGTACTTGGTGGAATGCCTGTCAATGGTGGTGCAAAAGTAAAATTCTACAATATCATACTTGGTGTTATGACTTACAAAGTTCTTTCCAGTGGTCTGGTCATGCTGATGATGCCGACACAGCTTCAGCAGCTGATCCTTGGTGTGATCTTCCTGATCGAAGTTGCACTGTTCAGTGACAGAAAGACTGGTATGATCGTTAAATAAGCGGTTTTATGAAAATTTAATACTTCAATATCTTTGCCTGACAGTATATGTGTGGTAAAATGGTCACAATATCTACCGATGTATATGGAGAAATGCTATGGACAAAAATGAATTTCTTGATATTTTACGTAGTCAGCTTTCCGGACAGATGCCGGAGGGACAGATCAATACACATATCCAGTATTATCGCAATTATATTGAAGAGAGGATGCAGTCAGGCAACAGTGAGTCTGAGGTGATGAGAGAACTGGGAGATCCCAGACTGATCGCAAGGACGCTTCTGGATACAGAGACGGGGGCGAATGCACCGTATTCGGACGCAGGTTCTGCTTATGAACAGAAATCCGGCAGTGAGCGTGTGAAACAGAAGTCATTCAAACTGGACTTTTCGACCTGGTATGGCAAGTTGCTCGCGATCCTGATCGCTGCGATCGTTCTGGTCATCCTGTTTGTATTGCTTGGAATCCTTATTCCGATCATGGTGATCGCAGGAATCATTATTTATCTGGTGCGTTTTCGCCCCAGACAATAACTTACAAATTTACAGATAGGCAGTAAAACGGAGAAAATGAAACTTCCGTTTTACTGCCTGTTTTTTGGGTAAAAATCCAACTTGTCTGAAAATAGCACAACTGGTATAGTATATATCAAAAGATTTACTTGACAATACGAGACATAAAAAAGGGGTGGAGAGATGTTAAAGATTTTTCTGGCAGAAGATGAGGTGATCGTTCGGGAAACGATCAAGAGGATGATCCCATGGGAGGATCTGGGGTTTGAACTTGTTGGCGAGGCTGCGGATGGAGAGATGGCACTGCCGCTTCTGCTCCGACAGAAGCCGGATCTTCTGATCACGGACATCAAGATGCCGTTCATGGACGGGCTGACACTGGCAAAAGTGGCAAAGAAAGAAATCCCGGGACTCAAGGTTGTGATCCTGAGCGGCTATGATGATTTCAATTACGCGAAACAGGCGATCAACATCGGAGTGGAGGATTATCTGCTCAAACCGATCACAAAGAATGCACTGATTGAACGGCTTACCGAGATCCGAAGCCGTTATGAGCATGAAAAGACGCAGAAAGAATACTACGAGAAGTTCCACAGAGAAATGCAGGCATATGAGAAGAACAGCAGCCGGGATTTCTTTGAGGCACTTGTAAGTGGTTCTATGGATATGATGGAGATCTATCGAAGGTCTGAGAAACTGGGGCTGGACATTGTGGCAGAAGCCTACAATGTTCTGATCTTTACGATGAACTGCGAGGAAGATTTTTCCGGACAGAGAGAAGGTTATTCCGAGTGGGAGGCAGAATCGCTGGAACTGCTGGAGGAATTTTTCTCCGAAAATACTTCGGCAATGCTGTTCCGCTGCAATATTTTTTCCTATGGTGTCCTGATAAAAGGACAGAAAGAGACTATCGAAGAAAATACCAGAAGCTGTGTGAGCGAGATCCAGAGGATCCTTGACCGCAAAGAACAAAAAAGACAGTGGTTTGTTGCGGCCGGCGAGCCGGTGGAGCGCTTAAGCCAGATCCAGAAAAGCTATTACAGCGCATCGAGAGCTTTTTCACAGAGATATCTGTATGATGAAAATATCCTGTACTATGATGAGATGGCATCCATGGAGAAAAAGAATGTAACAGAGGATGACAGCACCTATCTCCAGAAAGTAGATGTCAATGCACTGAATCCTGTGATCCTGCAGAAATTCCTGAGCAACGGACTTCTGGAAGAAACAGAAAACTTTGTAAAGGATTATTTTTATGCGATCGGGCAGGAACCGCTGGAGTCACTTGTTTTTCGTAACTATGTGACGTTGAATGTTCGCTTTTCTGTTATGTCTTTCCTCAAGGAGATCGGATGTGACACCAGAACTCTGGAGCAGGAAGACACAGAAGATGTGCTTTCAGAAAGCAGTAAAAGCCTGGAGAATGCGATTGCCTATGCGGAAAAAATAATCTCCCAGGCGATCGCGCTCCGCGATCAGAATTCCGGAAACAAAAACCGCAGCATTCTGAAGACAGCGGTTGATTTTATCGACAGTCACTATATGGAAGAGGATATGTCCCTGAATAAAGCGGCAAACGCTGCAAATGTCAGCGCGAACCATTTCAGTGCCCTGTTCAGCCAGAACATGGGTCAGACATTCATCGAATATCTCACGAATCTGCGCATGAACAAAGCCAAGGAATACCTGCGGTGCACGAGCATGCGATCCAGTGAGATCGCGGGTGAGATTGGTTACAAAGATGCACACTATTTCAGCTACCTGTTCAAAAAGACACAGGGAATGACACCAAGCGACTACCGTAAAGCGCGGGAGGATAAGGCATGAGGTCAGGTACAAAGAAGCGGATGGAACTGGAAGAACGTATGCGAAAAGTCCTTTTCAGTACTATGATCCCAATGGCGTGTCTGATGATCATTCTGCTTTTTATTTTCTGGCAGTATACAGGACAGTACAATAAGCTTTCGGAGAACCTGGCGGTCAGCAGTGAATTCAATCTCCGTTTTAAGGATGATCTGGATCTGGAAATGTACTATATCGCGATCGGTTCCAAGGAGAGCAGCGATCTGGAGGATGTTCTTGAGCAGGTGGAAGATGCGCAGGAGATCATGCAGAAACTGCGAAGGAATACTTATAATAATAATGGGGTTAAATCCCTGAACAGCCTTGATTCGTACCTGGAGAATCTCAGGCAGAGAATGCTCCAGCTTGTAGAGATCAAGGAATATGACAAGCGGATGGAATTCATGGACAGTAACATCCGTATCATCACAGGTCTGATCATGCAGGAGATGCAGAATTATATCTATAATGAATCCATGTATCTTGTACAAGTAGAAAAAAGCCTGACACATAGAGTGAAGCTCCTGATCTCCGGGATGGCGGTGCTTCTGATCGCGACACTTGGGATTCTTATGCGGCGTTCCTTCCGTCTGACAGATGGGATCATCCATCCGGTAAATATTATGCTTGATAAGGTCAAAAAAGTCGGCAGAGGCAAATTCGACATGATCCCGATCGAGGCTGAAATAGAGGAGATTGAGGAACTGGATGAGGGAATCAACAAGATGGCACGCAAGATCAGTGCTCTTCTGGAAAATGTCCGTCAGGAAAAAGAAATGCAGCACCTGACAGAATTACAGCTGATCCAGGCACAGGTAAATCCGCACTTTCTGTACAATACCCTGGACACGATTGTCTGGCTGATCGAGGGCGGGATGACAGACGATGCGGTGGAGATGATCTCCAGCCTTTCTATTTTTTTCCGTACTTCACTTTCCAAAGGAAACGATATCATCCCGCTCTCGGAAGAAGAACGTCATACATTGAGTTATCTGGAGATCCAGCAGTACCGCTACCGGGATATCCTGGAATTTGAGATCAATATACCAAAAGAACTCAGCGGGATCCCGGTTCCGAAGCTTTCCATCCAGCCGCTGGCTGAGAATGCACTTTATCACGGGATCAAGAACCGCCGCGGCAAAGGCAAAATCCTGATCGAAGGAAGGGAAGAAGAGGATGCACTTGTCCTTACGGTCAGCGACAACGGTCAGGGAATGACACCGGAGCGCCTTCATGAAGTACAGGAGGCGATCCGGACCGGGGAACGTGCCGGATTTGGTCTTGCGGCGGTTGCGGAACGAATCGCACTGTACTACGGACCGGGTTATGGAATGAAGATTTTCTCCGAAGAAGGCAAGGGAACTACTGTAGAAATACGCCTTGGAAAAAATATTCAACCAAAATCGTAAAAAAATCAACTTCCGGGATATCGTTGTATAAAAACGAATAAAAGAGTACCCTTTTTTCCGAAAATAATCCATGGAGTTTTTTTCTGAAATTGCTATAATAAAACCATCTTAAAAAACGCGAAAAACAAATGTAAAGGGAGGATTACAAAATGAAGAAAAAAATGGTGACCGCACTCTTAGCAGTATCTATGTTAGCAGGACTTTCTGCAGTGAACGTTATGGCAGCGGATGATGGCGGCGACACGATCACAGTTGGTTTTTCACAGGTAGGTGCAGAATCTGACTGGCGTACTGCAAACACAGAGTCCATGAAATCCACTTTCTCAGAAGAGAACGGATATGAGCTGATCTTTGACGATGCGCAGCAGAAACAGGAAAATCAGCTGACAGCGATCCGTAACTTTATCCAGCAGGAAGTTGACTATATCGTACTTGCACCTGTAACTGAGACAGGTTGGGACACAGTACTTCAGGAAGCAAAAGACGCAGGAATCCCGGTTATCATCGTTGACCGTATGGTAGATGTGTCTGACGACAGTCTCTACACCGCATGGGTAGGATCAAACTTCAAACTGGAAGGTCAGAAAGCAATGGCATGGCTGGATGCATATCTGGAAGCAAAAGGCCGTGGCGATGAAGAAATCAACCTTGTTGACATTCAGGGAACCATCGGAGCATCTGCTCAGATCGGACGTACAGAAGGATTTGATGAAGCTGTAGAGGCTCATGACAACTGGACAACACTTGCTCAGCAGTCTGGTGAATTTACACAGGCAAAAGGACAGGAAGTTATGGAATCTATCCTGAAACAGAGCGGTGATGATATCGATGTTGTATACTGTGAGAATGATAACGAAGCATTTGGTGCAATCGATGCGATCAAAGCAGCAGGATATGAAGTAGGCGGCGAAGAAGGACAGATTCTTGTAATGTCCTTCGATACAACAAACGCAGGTCTTACCCAGACACTTTCCGGAGAGATCACATGCGATACAGAGTGTAACCCACTTCACGGACCGCGTGTAGAAGAGATCATCCAGAAACTGGAAGCAGGCGAAGATGTTGACAAACAGGCATATGTAGATGAAGTTGCATTCGCAGCAGACGATACCGTAACAAAGGTTACTATCGATGGAACAGATTATGACATTACTCCGATCACTCAGGAAATCATCGACGGACGTGCATATTAATTATCAGTAAACTGAAATTTCCAACTGAAACGGATTATAAGAAATGAGCCCGGGGCGTGGAACAGGATCCAGATGAGATGGATTTTATGGGCCACGCCCCTTTTGCGCTCAAAAACAGGGAAAATCAAGGAAAAATAAGGGAATGGAGGAAAGAAAATGGAACAGAATATTGTTTTGGAAATGCGTGACATAAGTAAAAATTTCACCGGTGTCCGTGCTCTTTCCCATGTGGATTTTACACTTCGAAAAGGTGAGATCCATGCACTGATGGGAGAAAACGGAGCCGGAAAATCAACACTGATCAAAGTTCTGACCGGTGTACATGAATTCGAAAGCGGTTCCATTCATATGAATGGTGAAAATAAAGAGATTATCAATCACTCTCCACAGGAGGCACAGGCCAATGGCATCAGTACCGTGTATCAGGAAGTAAACCTCTGTCCGAACCTGACGGTGGCAGAAAATCTGTTTATCGGCCGTGAGCCTCGCAATAAGCTGGGAATGATCAACTGGAAAGAAATGAATGCACGTTCTGCGAAGCTTCTGGAAAGCCTGAACATCAATGTTCCGCCAACTCAGATGCTGGACGAGTGTTCGGTGGCGATTCAGCAGATGATCGCGATCGCACGTGCGGTTGATATGAAATGTAAGGTTCTGATTCTGGACGAGCCGACTTCCTCTCTGGATGATGAAGAAGTTGAGAAACTGTTTGTGCTGATGCGGAGACTTCGTGGCGAGGGAGTAGGAATTATCTTTGTAACCCATTTCCTGGAGCAGGTTTATGCCGTCTGTGACCGAATCACAGTCCTTCGAAACGGAGAACTGGTAGGAGAATATGAAACAAAGGATCTTCCACGAGTTATGCTGGTTGCGAAGATGATGGGTAAAGATTTTGATGACCTGGCAGATATCAAGGGCGATCACAAAGATAAGAAAGCCTTCTCAGATACACCGGTAATCGAGGCGAGCGGACTTGGACATAAAGGAACGATCAAGCCGTTTGATCTCAAGATCAACAAAGGTGAGGTTATCGGACTTACCGGACTTCTTGGTTCTGGACGTTCCGAACTGGTTCGTTCCATCTACGGTGCGGACAAAGCCGACAGCGGTACACTCAAAGTAAATGGAAAAGAAGCAAAGATAGGCAGTCCTCTGGATGCCATGAAACTTGGTATGGCATATCTTCCAGAAGACCGTAAGGCAGAAGGAATCATCGCAGATCTTTCTGTAAGAGAAAATATCATCATCGCACTTCAGGCGAAGAAAGGTATGTTCCATCCGTTAAGCCGTAAAGAAATGGAAGAAGCAGCAGACAAATACATCGAAATGCTCCAGATCAAAACAGCGAGCCGCGAGACTCCTATCAAGAGTCTTTCCGGTGGTAATCAGCAGAAAGTTATCCTTGGCCGCTGGCTTCTGACAAATCCGGAATACCTGATCCTGGATGAGCCGACACGAGGCATTGATATCGGTACCAAGACAGAGATCCAGAAGATCGTTCTGGATCTGGCAGACCAGGGAATGGCAGTAACTTTCATTTCCTCAGAAGTAGAAGAAATGCTCCGTACCTGTTCAAGAATGGCAGTCCTTCGAGATGGCGAAAAAGTTGGAGAACTGGAAGAGAGCGAGCTTTCACAGGCTAACATCATGAAAGCGATTGCAGGAGGTGACGAGAAATGAGTAACAGCAAATTAAAAAAGATCACAAGCGCGAGACTTTTTCTTCCTATCGTGTGTCTGATCGCAGTTCTTCTGATCAATGTGATCAAGACTCCGGACTTCTTTAATATCACAATTCGAAATGGTGTCCTTTATGGATATGTTATCGACGTTATCAACCGTGCATCTGAGCTGGTAATCCTTGCAGTCGGCATGACACTTGTCACAGCGGCATCCGGTGGACAGGATATCAGTGTCGGTGCAGTCATGGCAGTTGCTGCAGCAGTTTGCTGCCAGATCTTATCCGGCGGTGCATCTTCTGTAACAGCATATCAGAATTCACTTGTTCTTGCAGTTATCGCAGCACTTCTTGCATCAGCACTGTGCGGTGCGTTCAATGGACTTCTGGTAGCGAAGCTTAACATTCAGCCGATGGTTGCAACCCTGATCCTTTATACAGCAGGCCGTGGTATTGCACAGCTTGTCACAAATGGTCAGATCACCTACATCCGTGTGGAATCTTTCCAGATGGCAGGTGGATATATCGGTAAATCACCGGTTCCGACTCCGGTACTCTTTGCGATCGTAACAGTAGTGATCGTAGCAATTATCCTTAAGAAAACAGCTCTTGGACTTTATATTGAGAGTGTAGGTATCAATGGAAAAGCAGCACGACTGGTAGGCCTTAATTCTACCATGATCAAGTTCCTGACCTATGTGATCTGTGGTGTCCTTGCCGGAATCGCCGGACTGGTAGCATCCAGCCGTATCTATTCCGCAGATGCAAATAACATCGGTCTGAACCTTGAGATGGATGCCATCCTTGCAGTTGCACTTGGCGGCAACTTCCTCGGTGGTGGTAAATTCAGCCTGATCGGTTCCGTGATCGGAGCTTATACCATTCAGGCACTGACAACAACTCTGTATGCAATGAATGTAAAAGCCGACCAGCTTCCTGTTTACAAAGCAATCGTCGTTATCATCATCGTTACCTTACAGAGTGATGTATTCAAGAAATTTGTAGAAAGCCACAGAAGCAAAAAAGTTTCCGTTGCAGCAGAGGGAGGTCAGAAATAATGAAACAGAAAAAGAAAATGACAAGTACCGGATTTCTGCTGCTGATCACGATCGTCCTGTTCTTTGTAATGTATGCAGCAGGTATGGTGATTTTTGCAGATAAAGGTTTTGCAAAACCACAGATGTTTCTGAATCTTTTTGTATCCAATGCAGGTCTTCTCGTTATTTCCTGTGGTCTGACGATCGTTATGATCACCGGTGGTATTGATATCTCCGTTGGTTCTGTAACAGCTCTTGTCTGCATGGTAATGGCAGACCTTATGGAAAACAAAGGCGTGAGTGCATATGTAGCAGTCCTTGCTGCACTTCTGATCGGCCTTGCTTTTGGTATCGTACAGGGATTTCTGGTAACTTACATGGGAATCCAGCCATTTATCGTAACACTTGCCGGCATGTTCTTCGGACGTGGTATGACAGCGATCATCAGTACAGACATGATCTCCATCAAAAACGAAGTATTCCTGAAATGGGCAAACTACCGTTTCTACATGCCATTTGGTTCTACAAACAAAAAAGGTAAATTTATCCCGGCGTACATCCCGCCGACAGTAGTGATCGCAATCATCGTAGTTCTCATTATCGCAGTGCTTCTGAAATATTTCAAATTCGGACGTAAACTGTATGCGATCGGTGGAAACAGACAGAGTGCCCTGATGATGGGACTTGATGTCAAGAAAACAATGTTCCGTGCTTATGTACTGGATGGCTTTCTTGCAGGACTTGGCGGATTCCTTTTCTGCCTCAACAGCTGTGCAGGCTTCGTAGAGCAGGCAAAAGGTCTTGAGATGGATGCGATCTCCTCAGCCGTTATCGGTGGAACACTTCTTTCCGGTGGTGTTGGAACTCCGATCGGTTCCATGTTTGGTGTACTGATCAAAGGAACGATCTCCAGTCTGATCACTGCACAGGGTACTTTATCAAGCTGGTGGGTACGAATCGTACTTTCCGCACTGCTCTGCTTCTTCATCGTGATCCAGTCTGTACTGGCATCTGCTAAGAAGAAAAAATAACAGGTTAATAATAAGATATAAGAAAAAATATATGGAGGTTTTTGAAGCATGATCACAGGTAAAAATTACAAATTCTGGTTTTGCACAGGTTCACAGGATCTTTACGGAGATGAGTGCTTAAGAAAAGTAGCAGAGCACTCCAGGATCATCGTAGAAGAACTGAACAAATCCGGCGTTCTTCCATTCGAACTGGTATGGAAACCGACACTGATCACAAACGAACTGATCCGTAAAACATTCAACGAGGCAAATGACGACGACGAATGCGCTGGTGTTATCACATGGATGCATACCTTCTCACCGGCAAAATCCTGGATCCTTGGTCTGAAAGAATACAGAAAACCGCTGTGCCATCTGCACACACAGTTTAATGAAGAAATCCCATATGACACGATCGACATGGATTTCATGAATGAGAACCAGTCTGCTCATGGTGGAAGAGAGTATGGACATATCGTTACCCGTATGGGAATCGAGAGAAAAGTCATCGTCGGACACTGGGCTGACAAGAAAGTACAGGAGAGACTGGCATCTTGGATGCGTACCGCAGTCGGAATCATGGAGAGCAGCCATATCCGTGTATGCCGTGTCGCTGATAACATGAGAAACGTAGCTGTTACCGAGGGCGATAAAGTAGAGGCACAGATCAAATTCGGATGGGAAGTTGACGCTTATCCGGTCAATGAAGTATGCGATTATGTGAAGGATGTTTCCAAAGGCGATATTGATGTTTTGGTTGAAGAATATTATAATAAATATGATATTCTTCTTGAGGGCAGAGACCCGGAAGAATTCAAACGTCATGTAGCAGTACAGGCAGCAATTGAGATCGGATTTGAGAGATTTCTGGAAGAAAAGAATTACCAGGCAGTTGTTACTCATTTCGGTGATCTTGGCGGCTTACAGCAGCTTCCGGGACTGGCAATGCAGCGCCTTATGGAGAAGGGATATGGATTCGGCGCAGAAGGTGACTGGAAGACAGCAGCAATGGTACGTCTGATGAAGATCATGACTGCAGACGTGAAGGATGCGAAGGGAACTTCTTTCATGGAAGATTATACATACAATCTTGTTCCAGGTAAGGAAGGCATTCTTCAGTCACATATGCTGGAAGTCTGCCCGACCATCGCTGATGGCAAGATCGGCATCAAGGTATGCCCGCTTTCCATGGGTGACAGAGAAGACCCGGCAAGACTTGTATTTACATCCAAGACAGGCCCGGCGATCGCAACTTCTCTGGTGGATCTTGGCGACAGATTCCGTCTGATCATCAATGATGTTGAGTGCAAGAAGACAGAGAAACCGATGCCGAAACTTCCGGTAGGAAGCGCATTCTGGACTCCACAGCCGGATCTGGCAACAGGAGCAGAGGCATGGATCCTCGCAGGCGGCGCTCATCATACTGCATTTTCTTATGACCTGACTGCTGAACAGATGGGTGACTGGGCAGCAGCAATGGGAATCGAAGCTGTCTACATTGACAAAGACACAACCATCCGCAACTTCAGGAATGAGCTGAGATGGAATGAACTTGCATTCAGAAAATAAGCGGATGTGACGAGTACAACATTCGGGAGGAATTTTATAATGAGTGAAGCAAAGACAGCTATTTTAAATAACAAAACAGCACTTGGAATAGAGTTCGGATCTACCAGGATCAAAGCGGTTCTGGTAGATGACAAATATAATCCGATTGCATCCGGAAGCTATGAGTGGGAGAACCGTTATGAAAATGGAGTATGGACCTACTCTCTGGATGATATCAGAAACGGTCTGCAGGGAAGCTACAGCGATCTGGTAAAGGATGTTCAGGAGAAATATGGAGTAGAGCTGACAAGTGTCGGTGCACTTGGAATCAGTGCCATGATGCATGGATATATGCCATTTGATAAGGGTGGAAAGCTTCTGGTTCCGTTCCGTACCTGGAGAAACAATATCACAGGAGAAGCTTCTGAGAAACTTCTGGAGCTTTTCCAGTACAATATCCCGCAGAGATGGAGCATCGCACATCTGTATCAGGCGATCCTGAACGGAGAAGAGCATGTGAAGGATATCGACTACATGTGCACACTGGAAGCTTATGTACACCGTATGCTGACAGGAAAACGTGTTCTTGGTATCGGTGATGCAGCAGGAATGTTCCCTGTTGATTCTGAGACAAAAGATTACAACCAGGAAATGGTTGAGAAATTTGACAAACTGGTAGAGCCTTACGGATTCCAGTGGAAACTCCGTGACATCATGCCGGAAGTCCTGGTCGCAGGACAGGATGCCGGAACCCTGACAGAAGAGGGTGCGAAGTTCCTTGATCCGTCAGGCAGGCTCAAAGCCGGAATCCCGATGTGCCCGCCGGAAGGTGACGCAGGAACCGGTATGGTAGCTACCAACAGCGTAAAACAGCGCACAGGAAACGTATCCGCAGGTACTTCCGTGTTTGCAATGATCGTTCTGGAAAAGGCACTTTCCAAACCATACAAAGAGATCGATATGGTAACTACACCGGCCGGTGATGCTGTTGCCATGGCACATTCCAACAACTGTACTTCTGACCTGAATGCATGGGTAAATGTATTTAAGGAATTTGCAGAAGCAATGGGAATGGAAGTGGATATGAACAAACTGTTCGGAACCCTTTACAACAAAGCACTGGAAGGTGATCCGGACTGCGGCGGACTTCTGTCCTACTGCTATTTCTCCGGAGAGCATATGACAGGATTCGAAGAAGGACGTCCGTTATTCGTTCGTTCTCCTGAAAGTAAATTCACACTTGCAAACTTTATGAGGACCAATCTTTACACCTGCCTCGGAGCAATGCGCGTGGGCTTAAACATCCTGATCGACCAGGAGCATGTCAAGATCGACAGACTCTTAGGACACGGCGGACTGTTCAAGACCAAAGGCGTCGGACAGCAGATCCTTGCGGACGCAGTGAATGCACCGGTATCTGTTATGTCAACCGCAGGTGAGGGCGGTGCATGGGGAATCGCACTTCTGGCTGCTTATCTTGTTGATAAGAAAGACGGAGAGACTCTGGATGAATTCCTGGACAACCGTGTATTTGCCGGAAATGAAGGAAGCACCCTTGATCCGAAACCGGAAGGTGTAGAAGGATTCAATAAGTTTATGGACAGATATCTCAAAGGCCTGCCGATCGAACGGGCAGCAGTAGAGTCCAAGATCTGGTAAGAATAAAAAGATAAAACGTAAGCTGCTGGAAACAACGGCTTACGTTTTGTGCAAAGGAGAGAAAATAATGCTTGAGAAATTAAAAGAAGAAGTATACAAAGCCAATATGGATCTTCCGAAATACGGACTGGTCACATTCACCTGGGGAAATGTCAGCGGCATTGACCGTGAAAAGGGATTGTTTGTCATCAAACCGAGCGGGGTAGATTATGATAAGCTCAGACCGGAAGATATGGTAGTTGTAGACCTTCAGGGAAACAAAGTAGAGGGTGAATATAATCCATCTTCCGATACAGCAACACATGTCGTTCTCTATAATGAATTCCCGAATATCGGAGGAATCGTACATACCCATTCTCCGTGGGCAACAAGCTGGGCACAGGCAGGAAGATCCATTCCATGCTACGGAACCACTCATGCAGACTACATCTACGGTGAAGTTCCATGTGTACGCAACCTGACAAAAGAAGAGATTGATGAAGCTTATGAGAAAAACACCGGCGTCCTGATTGCAGAATATTTCAAAAACAGCGACTACGAAGCAGTACCTGCAGTCCTCTGCAAGAACCACGGACCATTCACCTGGGGCAAGGATGCCCATGAAGCAGTCCACAACGCAGTTGTTCTTGAAGAAGTAGCCAAGATGGCATGCCGCTGCGAACAGATCAACCCACAGGTAAAACCGGCACCACAGGAATTACAGGATAAGCATTATTACCGCAAACATGGTGCAAATGCTTATTATGGACAGATTAAGAAATAACATTTCATTGACAGATATTCTGGATCAATGGTATAATTTTTTTATCGAAACCGTAGAGATACAGAGAAAGGTATTTTCAATACGAAGGTATTGGAGGTGCCTTTTTTTATTGAAGAAAAAGGAGAATGTTTATGAAGAGACGACGGATCATGATCACAAATGACGACGGGATTCAGTCAGAAGGACTGCTGGCGGCAGTCAGGGCGGCAAAGGAATTTGGAGAGGTGATTGTTGTGGCACCGGCGAAGCAGCAGACTGCTATGGGGCGGGCTTATCCAAGAACAAAAGATATGGGGATCATCCGTAAAGTAGATTATGAAGTGGAGGCATATGCAGTGAATGGATCACCAGGATATTGTGCCGCATTTGGGCTTCTGGAGATCTTGGATACCTTGCCGGACCTGGTGATCAGTGGAATTAATTTTGGATGTAATATGGGAATGTCATTGACCTGCAGCGGGACACTGGGAGCAGCATTCGAAGCATACAGCCAGGGAGCTCCGGTTATGGCAGTTTCACTTGAGACAGCCGCGGAAGATATCATGGTTACTTCTTCTCGAAAAGTTGGTTTTCAGATGGCAGAAGAAGTGACCCGGCAGTGGATCCCCCAAATTTTGGAACAGGTACATGAAAAGAAAAACGAAGCATATCGTTTTCTGAATATCAATATTCCATCAGAAACTTCTGATACAGAAAAATATCGAATGACATTTCTGGAAGATCAGAATTATTATGTGCTTCAGAGACCGCCAAAAAGAGACAGAAGCAAACCATACTGCCTGGGTTATATCATTCAGGTGGATGATGAGAAATTACATAAAGGAAGCGATATCCAGACAGTATGTCAGGACCGGCTTATTTCCGTAACGCCGATTTCCATGGATATGACAAGAACTTCTTTAAGTCATTTCTGATAAGAATTTTTTAAATGTGTCATAAATAATAAGGCAGCGAACAGATAAAGTCCGCTGTCTTATTTTAAGAGAGGATATTAAGAAACATCTGATGAAGATTTTTTTGCTGTTCTTTATTAGTAACACGTTTGGGAAGACAAAGGGTTGTCTGTGAATCTACACGAATTGCATAGATCGAATCGGTTTCCAGAACACGGCTGTATTTATCTTCACCAAGAATGATAACATTATCAGATGACTTTTCCTTTGATGAAGAAGGAAGAACAATTTCTCCCTGCTGATTGATCCGGATCCGGTATGTTCCATTCAGTCGTGCAACTTTTGCGGCTCCCTTCCTGGCCGCCAGTGAAGGATGATATAAAAGATAAAAAAGCAGTGCAACAGAAAACACAGCAAGGAGGCAAAAATAAACTTTACGTGTGTCCAGCCTATAAAAAATAAGAGACAGGACAGAAATAGAAGTCAGAATTATTGTGTAGATTATTCTTTTGTGTTTATTTAACCGGGAAGCAAGAAGATAAAAAGTATCGTATGATTCCTGGTAAGACAATTTGTATTGAAATGTGTAGTCAAAAGTCATTGGTCAGATTGCCTCCTTTACTGAGTTCAGGCGTGGTTTTGTTTCATTGCCTTCTTTTGTTCTTTTTCTTCATCCTGTTCAGATTTCAGGCGAAGAGAAGGAATCGGTCTGCCAAGGTCGTCGTAATCTTCTGTAAAAGTATCATATTTTGCCGGATTCACCATAACTTTTACGAAAGAAACAGAAATGATGATCAGCAGGAAAACAATAGGAAATCCTCCAAGATTGGACAGATATTTTAAAGCATCCGTGGATTTAAAAGCTCTTACGAAAATTACGCAGAGAGCTCCAATGGTGATTCCCCAGACAATTTTGAGCCATGCCGGAGATTCTGCATCACTTTCTGCAATCGTATCTGTACATAATCCTGCCATGGCATTGGTGTTGGAATCTGAAGCGGTAATAAATGATACAAATACAATAGAAAGAAAAACAGCGATACTGATCACCGGAACAGGAAGTTGTTTTAGGACAGCATAGGTTGCAGAAGCAGTTCCTCCTTCGAGCATTGCAGTGTTGATTCCTTTTCCAGCCAGTTCATAGTAAACGGAAGATGCAGAGAACAGACCGAGCCATGCAACGGAGAACAGAGCAGGAAATACAACAATAACACGGATTGCTTCTTTTACTGAGTAACCTTTGGAAATCTTTCCAAGGAAAATAGAGGTAACAGGCATCCATGCCATCCAGTTACACCAGTAGAAGACCGGCCACCACATTGCCCAGCGGTCTCCGTCAGCTGCTGAAATAAACAGGGAAGACTGGCAGAAGGTGGAAATAAAAGCACCAAACCCTTCAACAGTCAGTTTCAGTATATAAGCAGTTGGTCCGAACAGGAATACAAAGAGACCAAGAACCATGTAGATCCTGGAGTTGATAGTAGAAAGGATGCGAATACCATTCATAACTCCAGATACTGCGGAAGTAACAAATGCAGCCACAATGATGACAGCAATGACTGTCCAGGTGACAGGGCTGGAAACAATATTTCCATTTGTCAGACTGCTGGCTCCATCTGCAACAAGGAAGATTGCAGAGCCCATGCTTGCTGCCATTCCGCAGACAAGTGCGAAGAGACAGATACAGTCAATAGCAGGAGACAGTTTATCTGCCAGTCGGTCACTGAGAGCAGGAAAAAGCATGGAACCGATGGAATATTTTTTGTTTGCATTATAATAAAGAAATGCAAAGAGGATCGCAGGCATTCCATAGATACACATAGGTGTAACTGTCCATTCCAGAAAAATATCTTTCATGAGGAAGGTGATAGCAGCTGGTGACTGTGGTTCTATGGAAGCCGGAGGTGCGTAATAGTGATACATAGGTTCTGCACATGCCCAGAGGAGAATTCCGGCAGCCATGATCGTGCAGAGTACGATCCAGATATAATTGCTCTGATTTAGGATCGGTTTTGCTTTGCTTCCACCGATCCGTACATTTCCAAATGGGGAAAAATATGCAGCAACGATCAGCACTACGCAGATAAATGCCATCAGAGCAAAAAGCCAGTCAAAATCTTCCAGAATAAATGTTGTGACTGTCATGATCAGTGCATTAAAGGCGGTTCCATCTGCCAGATTTAAAATAATGGTTGCAATTACCAGTATCCAGGGAATCAGGAAAACAGCCCACCGTATATTTGATTTTTTTGTCATACAACAACATCCTTTCTAATCCAGAGTAGCCCAGATTTCTTCATTAGTGGTAGAAATAGCAACAGCACCGGCTGAAAGAGCCCCCATAACATCGCTTTTGTCAAGGACAAGTCCACTGACTACCAGTGGTTTGCCGTTGATCTCAGCAAGAGCGTAGGTGATCATTTTGGTAAGTCCTGCCGGCATCATTTCTACAATATCCGGGGAAGTTTCTTTTACATGTTTTTTGATATTATTGTAGGTCAGTCGGTCCAGCATGAAAAAGCGTTGAATCGTGATGAGCCCCAGTTCATTTCCTCTTTTGATAAGCTGAGGCTTGGTACTGATGATTCCGGTAGCTTTGGTGTATTTTTTAATAAAGTCTACACTGATTTCTCTGCTTGCAAGACCATTGATCAGGTCCAGGTGTACAACAGCAGTCTTTCCGGCGGCAACGACTTCATCTACAATATCTGCAATGGTACAGATATTTCCATATAATATATAAACAATCTCACATGGGGCTGTTTTGCAGGCTTCCAGAAGGGCATCGTTGTTGATCGCTGCGATGATCGGGCAGCGTTCCATACTATCATAAAAAGATGTAAAATGTTTTGAACTCATATAATCCTCGCTTTCTTTTACATTCAGATCCAGTTGTTTGCTATTGCTTTACTTTTTTGGTATTCTTCATAGTCTTCAGGCAGGAAGTTTACCTGAATATCAGAGTGCTTAATATGTGCATAAACAGATGCATGCAGATTTGCTGCTGAGAGCTCCTGCATGATCCCGGAAACAATTTCGGAGAAAGTCCGTCCCCGGGAAGCTGGTTTTATTCCGAGCTTGATGATACGCTTATCCAGTGCATGTTTTTTTTCGATGAACTGGATAACTGTTTCAGCAGCCGCGTGTCGAAAATCGTGCATTTTCTGGATTTCACTGTAACCGGTGAGTGCCCATGCGGCATCAGGATCGCTTCCGTATTCAGAGGTGATATCGATCAGATCCATCAGAATTTCATCCATGGCATCTTCTGCTCCGGCAGTTTCTATATAAATGACAGAAGCCGTGCCGGAAGGAAGCAGGGGAACCGTTTTCAGTGCAGAGAGCTGATCTCTGGCAGAATTTATAAGCTGAATTGCGGTTTTGCCAATATATTCCATTGAGATGATCCAGGCATTTTCGGTGGAAGGAACAAAACTCTGCAGTCTGTCAGCACAAAGGAGTGACTGTTCTTCATTGTCAAAGAAGAAAGAAATCCCCAGAATGTGTTCAGGCTTTCTCACCAGTTTCAGGACTGCTTCCGTGATGCAGCTATCCGATGGAAAGATACCGGAAGCTGATAAATCTCTGAGAGAATGTACCTGACCGTCCTTGTCGAGCAGAGTAATTTCTTCTATGTAGCCGAGGGTGGAACCGTAGTAATAAGAATTCATGCCACAGGCATTTGTGGCAATGACACCACCTATGGTGGCACTGGTTTCGGTTGGAGAAGGAGGCCAGAAAAAATCATTTCGTTTAAGCTGATGAAGAATTTCCTGTTGTAACTGCATCAGAGTAACACCAGGTTCTACAATGGCATATCCTTCATTTTCTGAAGTAAGTCTGATTTCCCGGATGGCGTTCATTTTGGAAAAATTAATGATATGTCCACCATGGGGAACACTTTTGCCCTCCACTCCCGTGTTGGCACCCTGCAAGGTCAGAACATCAGAGGGCAGGTGCTGAATGATCTCCGGCAATTCCTCCGCAGAAGAAGGAAAAGAGATCGTATCTGCGAATCCCTCTTCCTTGGACTCATCAGAAAGAAAACGGTCATACCGGTCGTCCACAGTCTGTATCAGTCTGTTATTCATGACATTCCTCCTTTACGAGAGAAGTAAATCTGGAAAATATATCCATACAGTCTCCACAGATCGCAAGGTCAGACTTGTTGACGATAGGGGCATCTGGATCAGTATTGATGCTGATAATGTGCCTGCATTTTTCTACACCGGTATAAAAAGCAGGGGCACCGCTTATACCGAGCAGAATTGCCAGATTGTTCTGAAGTACTGCGCCGCTTACGCCTGTAAGACGGTCCATCGGAAGCCAGGCATTCATAACACAGGGTCTTGAACCGGCGACAGGAATGGAGACAGATTCTGCAAGTTCAGAAAGTTTTGAAGCGTTTCCGGAATTGGAGAGTCCGCGTCCGCCTATGACAACACAGGGAGAATCCGAAAAAAGATCTTCGGATGAAACTGTGCTGATACGGATGTCATAATCTTCTGAAGAAGCAGTATTGGTAAAAGATACTTCTTTGCATGTATTATAAGAAATTATAGATTCTGCATAATTTTTGTCAACTGAAACGAAGTAAGGCACTTTTTTCATTTGAAAAGTCCCCAGTACATGTCCGGAATATATCTTTTTCTTTACTGTGAGCGATGACGACCCGGAAATCAGAGATACTGCATCAGTCAGAGAACTTCCACCGAGTCTGACGCTTAAGCGGGTACAGAGTTCATTACCGAAAGTATCGCCTGTAAACAGATACAGGTCAGATGATGGTGCATAGCTGGAAAGAAAGTCAAGACAGATTTCCGGAATATACTGTCTGGAGTAAACATATTGAATGCAGGATGCAGGGACTTTACAGGTAAGAGCATCCAGGGATGAGAGTTCTTCTTTTGGGTGATCGTGAAAGATAATGGCAGAACCATCGTCAGGGGAAAAACCCTGATCCCGAAGAAACTGTCCAAGCCCCGGAAGCTGTTCCTGCGCCTGTCTGTCAAAATTGCTGATGATTAAAGTATATTTCATATTCATACCCATTTTTTGTAATGATCGTATAAAATCCTGGCTGCTTCATCAGGATCAGATCCGTTGACAATTTCAGATGTCCGTTTCTGAATGACAGGTTCAATGTTCAAGAGCTGGATGTTCTCTTCCGATGAGAGATATTGACCGGCCGACATTTCGGAACAAAGGCTGTCTTCGTGAAAAACGGCAATCTCCTGATGTCTGCTCTGCATACGCTGTCGCAGGGTGGGAACCCGAAGATAAGTACCGGCGACATTTCCGATTACCAGAACAGCCGGACCGGACACTGTTTCTTCACGAATCTCGGAATCCAGATGAGAAATAACGGAAACAGAAGTTTCTGATACAGGACGAATATCCGTTACATTTGAAATACAGCGGATTCCAAGATATTCTGCAAGCAGGAATGGAACCTTTCCCTGGGAACCGTCTCCACTTTGCGCACCGGTAAGAATAAAATCAAACGGAACCTGTTTCTGAATATAAGCATACAGAAGGGCTACAGCCTTTTCGGAAGACAGCGTTTCCATGGAAGTCGGATCGCGCAGAGAAATCAGATGTGTGTCTGTAAATCCCAGAGCGGCCAGAAGTTCCAGAAAGGTTTTGTTGTTGTCGGCAGAAACTGTAACAGCAGTACAACTGCAAACAGGCACAGAAGAACAGGCTGCATCACGAAAACGGCAGGCAAGTTCCAGTGCACTCTCATCATAACAGTTTAAAATTTGTTTTAAATAGCAGGTGTCTATATGGCCGGAGCCACTGCCGGAGATCCAGTCATCCTCCGACAGCAGTTCCAGATCTGCTATTGTGTGAAAGCAGTTTAATAATCTCATAAGCCTCTTATATTAAGATCAGAAGATCCATGGATTTTCGTCATTTCTGTTGATCGGGATCAGAGTTCCGACGTTCATGATACCATTTGGATCAAATGCTTTTTTGAGGGTTTCAAGCATATAAATGGAAGAACCATATTCCTCATATACATAGTGTGCTCTTGCTTTTCCAAGGCCATGGTGATGAGCAATGGAGCCTCCGAAACGAACGGTTTCTTCACAGATGATGCGGTTGATCAGGTTGTGGTATTTGTTCATTTCTTCTTCTGGTTTGCAGTCAACTACATTGTAGTAGTAGGTGAAGTATACGTTTGTTCCGTTGATATAGCTGTGTGAAGAATGTCCGCCGATCATGGTAAGGTCCGGCACTTCAGCAGTCAGACGTTTTACAACAGATTCATAGATATCATTGATAACGTCCCAGCATCCGGAGATTTCAGTTGTGATACCGATATTGTCTGTTGCAAGGATCTCTTCACGTTCTTTTGCGATTTCTTCCGGACCCCAGTTCAGATGAGCAAACCATTTTTCGATAAGAACAGGATCAACAGGGGTGATGCCAGGAAGTTCTTTGACTAGGGCATCGATACCATCGGCAGTAGCTCTGGTGATCGCAGCAGGACCTTCAGCCATGAAAAGAAGGACATTTTTGCCATCAGCCCAGCTGAAGTGAGAAGCGGAGTCGGCAACATCATAAAGTCTTGCTACGGAAGGTTTGTATCCTTCAACCATAACACGGCGGAGTCCCTCGAATCCGGTTTTCATTTCATCTACTTTGTATCCAAGGTAAATGTTGTTTTCCGGCTGATATTTGAAGATTTTTACAGTTACCTCAGTGATGAAGCAGAGAGCACCTTCGTTTCCAAGAACGATATGTCTGATGTCAGGACCAACGGATCTTCTCGGAACATTTTTGATACGGCATACTTTGCCACCCGGGAATACAACTTCACAGCCGACAAGCATATCTTCGATTCCACCATATAAGGTAGAGAACTGACCGATACTTCTTGTAGCAACAAGGCCGCCCATCTGAGCAAGTGGTTTGGACTGCGGAGAATGACCGGTAGTATATCCCATTGCACGGAGATCATCATCCAGTTTCTGGAGAGGAACGCCGCACTGGCAGGTAACCTGCATATTTGTAGTATCTACTTTTATAACTTTGTTCATGGTGGAGCCATCGATAACGATTGAGTTTTCTGCTAAAGTTTCAAGACCACCCTCGATAGCAGACTGACCTGTACGCGGGACAACATTGATCTTGTTGTCATCAGCGAATTTAAGGACCTTTGCAACCTCATCTGTATTATGAACATAGATGACAGCTGCCGGTGTAGGAAGTGTATAGACTTTGTGACACTGTTCGAATTTACGATAACGATCCAGACTGCTTTCTTTTAATACGGCTTCATCAGTAACAACCTGATCTGCTCCTAAAATGTTGATAAGTTCCTCGACGATTTTTTCTCTGGACAGTGTAGACATAGTGTTTTCTCCTTTCATTATAAAAACTATCCTTCTTAATAATGAGTGGAATCTGTCTGTGGGATTCTGTTTTTATAAGATCGGGAGAGTTTTGACAAACAAAAAACCCGTCCTAACATAGAATGCAGAATCCACCCATGTTGAACGAGTTACTCTCTAACGTCTCTTACGTAACTTTGAGATTATAATATTGAAAAATAACGAAAATGTCAATATAAAGAGTGAAAAAAATGACAAATTATGAAAAATGCATAAAAACAAAAACAAAAAATATAAAAAAGTAACAAAAACAATCTGGAAATTAAAAAAGTCATTATAACTTATTGACAACGAAAAAATTCGATGCTATATTCTAAGCATCAACAGCGATTACCGAAGAGATGAAGAAGAGAGAGGTAATTCTAAATGCATAGATTTGTGTATTTAGAATTGGCTCTCTCTTTCTTTTGTCTTAAGGTAAATATTTCTAGGAGGAGGAAATATGGACAAAGCAGCAATCAAAAAATGGGGAACGCTTCTGTTATTGGCAGCCGGAGCAGGAATCATCTTCCAGCTTCCGTATATAAGGGAAACGTTTTATCCGCAGATCCAGTCAGCGATGGGGCTGACAAACGCACAGATGGGTCTTCTGTCATCCGGTTATGCGACTATGGCAACTCTCTCATATTTTATCGGAGGTGCGATCGCTGACAGATTTTCACCAAGACTGATGCTGACAGTATCCTTTATAGGAACGGGAATTCTTGGATTATGGTTTTCTACATTTCCAAGTTTCAACACAGCAAGACTGATCTTTATCCTGATGGGTGTAACAAGCATCATTACTTACTGGTCAGCATGTATCAAGGCAACAAGAGCACTGGGAACAGCAGAAGAGCAGGGACGTCTTTTCGGACTTCAGGAAGGTCTTCGAGGTATCATTAATGCAGTTGTCGTATTTGCGATGACAGGTGCTTATGCATATTTCGCATCTACTTCAGAAGTATTTGGTGCATCCATGGCGATCAAAGTATGTGCGGTTGTGGATATCATCATTGGTATTCTGAACTTTATCTTCATTCGTGACAGTGAAGAAGAAAAAAATGAAAAACCGGAGAGTGTGGTAGAACTTACAAAAGGTCTGTTCAAATGCCTCACAATTCCAAGAGTATGGATTCTGGTAGGAATCATCTTTACTGCATACAGCGTATATGGACTGATCGGATATGTGAATACATATGCAGTTAATTATTATGGACTTTCCGCTACAATGGGATCTACACTTGGCGGTATCCGTTATCTCCTTCAGGGTGTCGGAGGTATCATCGGAGGTATCCTGGCAGATAAACTTCATTCACGTATCAAAGTCGTAGGCGGAGGTGCGGCACTGCTCGCAATTTCCTTTGCACTGTATCTGGTACTTCCGGTAAATGCAAGCCTTGTAATGGCAGTTATCGTAAACTTTGTTCTGGGTCTGATCTTTATCTATGCAGTAAGAAGCCAGTATTTTGCTATTCATGACGATGCGGGAATACCGATGTCTTTAAGTGGCCGTGTATCTGGTATTGCTTCAGCACTTGGATATGCACCTGATTTATTTATGTACACTCTGGTTGGATCCTGGATGGATAAATACGGAGCAGCAGGATTCAAAATGACATGGGCTTATGCAGCTGTTGCAGCAGTTCTCTGTGTACTGCTCAGTTTACTTCTCAGCCGTGTACTCAAAAAAGGCAGAGATATTGATGTGAGCAAGGCACTTTAAAACTTAATAAAGCACTTAAAAAATATTTTATAAAAAAGGAGAATACAAAATGAAAAACATTAACGATTTTAATATGGACTTTTTCTCACTCAAAGGTAAAAATGCAATCGTTACAGGTGGTGTCAGTGGTCTGGGACAGGCTTTTGCCCTGGCTCTTGCAAAAGCGGGCGCAAACATTTTTGTATTTGCAGCAGTAGATGATGACGGAACAACAAAGAAACTGATCGAAGCCTGCGGTGTAAAATATGCATTTATGCTGGGCGATATTACAGAAGACGGAATCTGTGATAAAGTTGCTGACAAATGTGTGGAAACTTTTGGAAGCATTGATATTCTGGTTAACTGTGCAGGTATCTGCAAGATCGCAGATGTTCTTGACTTTGGCAGAGCTGAGTGGGATCCGATGATCGCTATCAACCTGACAGGTGCTTTTGATCTCAGCCATGCAGTTGCAAAATATATGATTCCTCAGAGAAGTGGACGAATCATCAACATCTGCTCACTGTTCTCTTTCCTTGGCGGACTTGGCTCACCGGCATATGCTGCTATGAAAGCCGGTCTTTCCGGACTGACAAAAGCTTATGCAGATGAACTCGGAAAATACGGCATTACTGTAAATGGTATTGCACCAGGATATTTCCAGACTGCAATGACAGCAGGAACAGGAAGCGGAAATGAAGAAGATCCGAAATATATCAAGATCAAAGAACATATTCCGGCAGACCGCTGGGGAGAGCGTCAGGATCTTATGGGTGCAATGGTATTCCTGGCAAGTAAGGCAGCAGATTATGTAAATGGTACATTACTTGTTGTTGATGGTGGATATCTTGTAAGATAATAAAAGTGATAAGCAGGTAGGAAGATATGAACAAAAAATATTTAATGGGAATTGACGAAGGTTCCCAGAGTGCAAAAATCACAATTTTTGATATCGAAGGAAATATTGTATGTGAAGGAAAAGCTCCTTTAAGACCATATAATCTTCCAAAACCAGGTTATGTAGAGCATCCGGATGATGACTGGTGGGATGCAATCTGTAAAGCAAGTAAAAACTGTATGGCGAAATTCGAAGGAGATCCAAAAGATATTGTCGGAATCGGACTTTGTACGATTCGTTGTTGCAGAGCATATTTAAAGGAAGACGGAAGTCTTGCACAGCCGGCTCTGAGCTGGATGGATATTCGACTTTCGCAGCCATATACACATGAAAATCCAGATGTGAAATATATTGTTGCATCTTCCGGTTATATTACACACAGACTGACCGGAGAAAAGAAAGATACAATTGCCAACTATGAATATGGATGGCCGGTTGACGTAGATAACTGGAAATGGTCAGACAATCCGGAAGCATACAAAGCCACCGGAATGCCGAAAGAAATGCTGTTCGATCTTGTAATGCCGGGAGATATCCTTGGATATGTTACAGAGGAAGCGGCCAAAGCTACAGGACTTCCGGCAGGGGTTCCGGTTGTGGCAACTTCAAATGATAAGGCAGTAGAAGGTCTTGGAACGGGCTGCATGGGAGATTCTACCGTCTGCATTTCTCTTGGAACCTATACATCTGCAATGATGGAAGGAAAAGAAAACTTAAAAGGTACAAGTTATGCATGGCCGAAGTTTTCCTGTATGCCGAATAAATATTTATATGACAGCAACGGAATCCGCCGTGGTATGTGGACTGTAAGCTGGTACAGAGATATCCTGGGTGAGGGATATGCGAAACTTGCCGAAGAAAAAGGAATGTCTCCGGAAGAAGCACTGGGACTTGAAGCAGAAAAGGTTTCGGTTGGAAGTGATGGACTTATGACAGTCCTGAACTGGCTGGCAAATGTAGATGCACGTTATCAGAAGGGCATTATGATCGGATTTGATGGTCGTCACACGAGAGGTCATATTTACAGATCTATCCTGGAAGCAGTTGCAATGACTATGAAAGGACATGTTTCCGATATGTGCAATGAAGTAGGCACTACGATCGAGAAACTGATCATTACCGGCGGCGGTTCTAACAGTGATCTGTTTATGCAGATTTTTGCAGATGTATTCAATATTCCGGTAGTTCGAAATGAGGTAAATGGTGCAGCTGGACTGGGCTCTGCAATCTGCGCAGCAGTAGCAGCAAACGTATACGATTCTTTCGAAAGTGCAGTGGAGCATATGGTAAGGATCAAAGATACTTTTACACCAATCGCTGAGAATGCGGAGATTTACAGCAAGATGATCCCTGTATATTCAGAAATTACGAAATATACAGATCCGATACTCAAAAAATCTTACGAGATTTTTGACTGAAACGGACAGGAAAGTATAACAATATAAAAGCGAATGCAGGGATATGTTTACAGAAGCATATCCCTATTCGTGTATTTTGCAGGGAGAAATGCTTATGAATATTTGTGTATGTGTAAAACAGGTTCCGGATACAACGGAGATAAAAATCGATCCCGTCACAAATACGCTGATTCGAAGAGGGGTTCCGAGTGTGGTAAATCCGTTTGACCTGTATGCGATGGAAATGGCGCTTCAGTTAAAAGAGAACCGAGGCGGCAAAATCTATGTAATAAGTATGGGGCCGGAACAGGCGGGACAGGCAGTTCGTTCCTGTCTGGAAATGGGAGCGGATGAGGGACGGCTGATTTCAGGAGGGGCATTTGGCGGATCAGATACTTATGCGACCAGTTATATACTGTCACAGGGAATCCGGATGCTGGAGAAGCAGGATAATATAAAATTTGACCTGATCCTGTGTGGAAAACAGGCAACAGACGGCGATACGGCACAGGTTGGACCGGAGATGGCAGAGCATCTGGGAATTCCACAGATCACGCTGGCACTGGATCTTTATTTTGAAAATGATAAACTGATCGTAAAGAAAGTCAGCAGAGAAGGCTATGATCTGCTGACAACAACACCTCCGGCACTGGTGACAGTTTTGAAGTCAAATGTTCCTCCGAGATGTGCAACTTTGAAAACAAAGATGGCAGCCAGAAAAAAAGAAATCATAATTCTGACAGAGTCTGAAATGGAAACAATAGAACTGGGACGATGTGGAATCAAGGGATCACCGACCAGAGTAAAGACAACTTATGTACCGGTGCAAAAACAGGAAGGATATATTATCAGGGAAAAAGAAGTACAAAAAGCGGTGGAAGAACTGATAGAAAAGCTTCAGAAAGATGAGGTGCTCCGGAGATGAAAAACAATACAGAATACAGAAATATCTGGGTTTGGATGGAAACAGAGCATGGGTATACACAGAAAGTTGGTTTTGAACTTCTGGAGAAAGCAAAAATCCTGGCAGCAGAAAAGAACTGTGAAGTAGTGGCAGTCATAATAGGAAATGACACAAAGCAGGCGGTGAAAGATGTAGCTGCTTATGGTGCTGACCAGATGATCGTTGTGGAAGATCCGGTTTATGAGTATTATTCCACAGATGCATTCAAGATCACAATGGTAAAACTGATCAGAGAATATATGCCGGAAACCGTACTGATTGGGGCAACGGATAATGGAAGAGACCTTGCACCACGGATCGCCTGCTGTCTTGGAACCGGACTTACAGCGGATTGTACGGAAATTGGAATTGATGAGAAAACAGGATGTATTGCATGGACACGTCCGACATTTGGGGGAAATCTTATGGCGACGATCATCTGCCCGGACAGACGGCCACAGATGGGAACTGTGCGTCCCGGAGTCTTTAAAGCAGGAAGATATAAAAAAGAAAGAATAAAAAAAATTCTGCAGGATGAGAAAAAAATCATCAGAAAAAATGCACTGGTCGAAAAAAATGAGATTCGAACAGAACTAATCCAGCGTGTTAAAGAAGTGACAGAAAGTGTTGATCTGGAAGAGGCAGAGATTATTGTTGCCGGTGGAAAAGGAATTGGAAATAAGGAAGGATTTGATGAGCTGAAATCCTTTGCAGATGCAATAGGTGGAAAAATTGCCTGCAGCCGCGCTGTAGTGGAAGCAGGGTGGCTTCCGCAGAACTATCAGATCGGTCAGTCGGGAAAAACAGTGACTCCAAAAATATATTTTGCAGTTGGAATTTCGGGAGCGATCCAGCATCTGGCGGGCATCGCAGGTGCGGATAAGGTGATTGCTGTTAATTCTGATCCGGATGCGGCTATTTTCCAACGGGCAGATTATGGAATCATAGGCGATTATAAAGAAGTTCTGCCTGTGCTTAAGGCAGAACTTCAAAATAAAAATTTTATTGAGAGTATAGAATAAAAGAATATGACTCAAATTTCGTATTTATTCAAATGCGAAGTTCGAGCCATATTTTTTTGTTTGTTAAAAATCTTTCCCGGTAAATACCGCAACGGTTCTTGGGCGCATGATGAAGCTGTGGTCGATGCGCGGGTCTTCGCCGTCCGGGTAGCAGTAGCGGCCGTTTTCGTCGCCGTAGGTGTTGACGCTTAAGTGCCATGCACCGTGTCCTTTGAGGCTTGGAAGGGTGATCGTTACATCCTCCCAGTAGGTGTTGACTGCCACGTAAACGAGGTCATCCCTGCCTTTTTCTTTGTCATAGCCGGTGAAGCTTACGCAGAAGGTGCGGGCATCTCTCGGGATATCCACTTCGTCTGCGTTGATGTTGTGAGTGTGGATAGGATCCATGCCACAGACGGAATCCGGGAGCTTCTTGTGGATAACTGTGTGCTGCTTGCGGAATGCGATCATAAATTTGAAGAATTCAAAGAGATCGCGGTTTTTGTCAAGCATGCGCCAGTCGAGCCAGGAGATCCTGCTGTCCTGACAGTAGCTGTTGTTGTTTCCGTATTTGGTATTTCCAAATTCATCGCCGGAGAGGAACATCGGTGTTCCGCGGCTGCACATCAGGACGGCACAGGCATTGCGGATCATGCGGTAGCGAAGTGCGAGAACTTCCGGATCATCAGTTTCACCTTCGGCACCACAGTTCCAGCTTCGGTTGTCGTTTGCACCGTCTGCATTGTCCCATCCATTTGCTTCATTGTGCTTATCGTTGTAAGCATAAAGATCATAAAGCGTAAATCCGTCATGGCAGGTGAGGAAGTTGACGCAGGAATTATAACCTGCATAATTGCTCTTGTTATTTCCATAGAAACCGCCATAAAGGTCACCGGAGCCGGAAATACTCCAGGCTGCATCCCACGCTTGCCAGCAGTCACCCTTGAGGAAGCTTCGCAGAGAATCACGGTATCGTCCGTTCCACTCTGCCCATCGTCCGCTCGCCGGGAAACTTCCAACCTGGTAAAGACCGCCGGCATCCCATGCTTCCGCGATCAGCTTGACATTGCTTAAGATCGGGTCATCTGCGAGGGTACGCAGAAGCGGCGGGTTGTTCATCGGAGAACCGTCTTCATTTCGTCCAAGGATGCTGGCGAGGTCAAAGCGGAAGCCGTCAACACGGTAATTGATGGTCCAGTAACGCAGGCATTCCAGGATCAGCTGCTGAACGACAGGATGGTTGCAGTTCAGAGTGTTTCCACAGCCGCTGAAATTGTAGTAATTTCCGTCCGGAGTCAGCATATAGTAAATGTTATTGTCGAATCCCTTGAAACTGAAGGAAGGTCCCTTCTCATTGCCCTCTGCGGTATGATTGAATACAACGTCGAGGATGACTTCGATCCCGTTTGCATGAAGTTCACGGATCAGTGTCTTGAGTTCTGTACCTTCTCTGTTGTGCTCGTTGGCAGAAGAGTAGCTGCTGTTCGGAGCAAAAAAGCTCACGGTATTGTAGCCCCAGCATTCGAGTAGCTGTGTTCCGTCGACTGTCCTTGCGTTCATGGTCTCATCGAACTCAAAGATCGGCATCAGCTCGACCGCATTGATACCGAGTTCCTTGAGATAGGGGATCTTTTCCATCAGTCCGGCAAAAGTGCCTCGATGCTGAACCCCGGAAGAAGGATGGTGTGTGAAGTTTCTTACATGCAGTTCGTAGATGATAAGGTCGCAGAGCTCCTTCTTGGACTGCGGAACATCGCCCCAGTCGAAGGTGTCCTTGACCACTCGTGCATGGTAGGTATGGTCCCAGCGGATCCCCCAGGTCCTCTGACCGGCAACAGCTTTGGCGTAAGGGTCGAGGAGAACATTGTTTTTGTTGAATAAGAGTCCTTTTTCCGGACAGTATGGTCCGTCTACGCGGTAAGCATACTCAAATTCGTCGATGTTCAGTCCATAGACGATCATGGAATAGACATCGCCGATCTTGTAAGCCTCAGGGAAAGGAAGGACGGCAAAAGGCTCCTCCTGTGCACGATGGAAGAGAAGGAGTTCGCAGGAAGTTCCTCCGCAGGTGTGAATGGTAAAGTTCACACCGTTCTGAAGCGGGGTAGCTCCATTCAGGTCAAAAATACCCGGCCGTACCGGAAAACTGTCGATTTCAGCCATAGGTGTTGATTCAAGCGGGTGGTCGGATACAAATTTATGGTGATAAGATTTCATGATGTTTTCTCCGTTCCTGTAGTATAAAAGTGGATCAGCAGCTTACTCCTGGAAAAGTTTCTCACATTTCTGGATGATCTGCTGATTTCTTGTCTCGTAGTCGACATGAAGTGGATGAATCTTGCCGGAAGCATACATTTCCATGCCCTGAAGCACACCTTCTTCACTGTCAGGCAGAAGTGTGCCGCCGTATTCTTTGAGGAAAGATCTGGCTCCATTGACATCACAGGCTGCGACAGGAAGTCCGAGCACATCTGCCTCCGGGACGACCAGAACCTGTCCCTCATAGAAAGAGGAGAGAATAAAAAAGTCGCAGCGTTTCAGCACCGGCATCGGATTACTCATGGATTTAAGAAGTACGATGTGCCGTCCGGATTCCAGGCTTCTGGCAAGACGGCGAAGGCTTTCGTACAGGTCACCCATTCCGCCGATGATGATAAGCCATGTCTTTGGATGGCTGTGCCAGAAGGTGTCAAAGGCACGGATCAGGCGTTCCTGACCTTTCTCCGGGGCGTATCTTCCGATGTTGATAAATTTCGTACCGGAGCAGTCCAGGATTTTCTGGAGTTTCCTAAGAGAGACATTGGACTGGGTTTCCGGGTCAAAGGTCAGTGGAAGTTCTGCTCTGGAACGGATATTTTCGACATCCATGTAGTTGGCGATCACCTGTACATTGTCTGTGCGTCCACCGATGCGCTCTACGGCAGGACGGATATCCTCGCCGACCGGAACAACATGGTCATATGCTGCATAAGCATGACGAAGAAGTGGCAGGCTTGGATTTCCCTTGGCCTGGATCTCACGTTCCATGTCGTTATGCACCCAGATCGTTCTGGTGCAGGGAGCCTGTTCAAAGAGTGCGATCATGTAATTCTCGTAGCCGTCATAGTGAACGACCTGGTCAAAGGCTGCGTTTCCGAAATGTTTCTGCCATTCCCGGCGGTATGCTTTCTCAAGCCGTTTCCGGATGCCAAAAGAAGTGATCCCCCATTTCAGATACAGGATCTGTGCCACAGCGGTGAGGACATCGAGGTTCATTTCTGTGGCGAGAGGGTAGTAATGGTATCCCTCTGGCATTCCATTAAGCCGTTCCGGATGCTCCTTGAGGGACGGGGAACGGTAGGAAATATAATAGTCGCAGGCATCCGTATCGAGATGGCGGAGCATGCTGAAGTATGCGGTCGTGATCCCGTTTGGCTTGAGGCTGCCGGCGTAGAGAAGGACTTTTTTCTTCGTTGTGACCGGCATTTTGTGTTCCTGACACAGATATTTGCCGAGAAGTACGTGGCGGCAGATATTGCGTGTCGCTTTCTGTCGGTCAAAGGTACAGTATTTGTCAAGAAATTCTCTGTCAGCACCGCCGCCCGGTTCCTGAAGTTCAGACAGGACTTCCTCCGGTGTTACTGCGATCGGGAACGGGTAGGAGCGGATGTCTTCGTACATGCCACGGTGTCCCATATAATCCTCAAGGTCATAGGCAAAGAGGATGATCTTACGACCAGTATTTGCAAAGTCGTACATGACGCTGGAATAATCTGTGATCAGCACGTCGCAGGCATTCAGTACATCGTAGGTGTCAAGTTCTGACGGGAACGGGCGGATGTGCCTGTAATTGTCGAGATCGAGCCCTTTCTGCACAAGTGGATGCAGCTTGAGAAGAAGAATCTGATCGTCCTGCATACCCTTATCAATTACCTCAAGATAACTGCGTACCTGCTCTACGTAGGTATCGCCTTCTACATCATCGGTATGTCCGCGGAAGGTCGGCATATAGACGCTGAGCTGACATCCCTGGTAGCCCAGGACTTCCTTGAGGAGCCTGCCGTGTTCCTGGTCGAAGAAAATAGAATTTCGCGGATAGCCCTCGCGGAGAATCGTTCCCCGATAAAGTTCTTTGAGGTTAAAAGCTCCGGACATTTTTTCTTCCATATATAAATTAGGAAAAACGAGATAGTCGGACATCAGGAGATTTCGCATGATATTTCCCATGTCATAGCGTTCTTCCTCGTTGTCCTGTCCCATGCGTTTGAGCGGGGTACCGTGCCAGACGTTGAGATAAACCTGGCCTTTTTTCTTGATATAACGTCCCGGGAAGGTGGTGTCGTTGATGAGGTAGCCGGCCTTTGCCAGATGGTAATAGTAGTCCGGGGTGCTCATATGAACAATCTTATCCACGGAAATGTGATAATGAGCGAGTTTTTTCTCAATCTGTTCACGGGAGCTCTTCTGAACTGCCAGGACTTTTCGGAATTTGCGGTATTCCGGACGGGAAAGTTCTGTAAGGATCGCAAGAATATTGCTTTCCAGGGAAATCCCGCTTCTGGAAGCAAGGAGGATCTCACGGCGGTCGATCGGCACCTTTTCATAAAAGGTATTATAAAAAGGATACCAGGTACCGCTTTTGAGCTTGCGTATCACTTTATTTTTGAATGAATTGTTTGAATCTGCCATAATATTTTACCTGTAAAAAAATTTATAGTTATCAATGGACTGTTTATATACAGTATTTTTATATTTTATCACGAATAAATAAGCATGAACAGGGATTAATATAAAAAGCCTTCCTCGGGGCGAATAACAGGGCAGATTTCACGAAAGTTATTGCTTTTTTGGCTGGATTATATTATAATCGTACTTGTAAAAAGAATTTACCCTTCAAAAATTTTTTTTACATAACCCCTTATTTAATTATTTATACTCCCCTGGAAATCCCTGGTAGCTCCCCTACCGGGGATTTCCTTTTATATAATAAATTTTGCTGCAAAACCTGCATAATTTTTGCCTCAGGAAGACATACTACCTGATGTAATAAGAAATAAAGATTGTTACTGTTCACAGTAACATGAACTACAGGAGGAATTTTCAAATGGCAAAAAATTATGAAAATGAGAACAAAACAAGCAACTACAGCACTGACAAAGCAACTTCAAAAAATGCGATGGGCAGCCAGAACAGCAGCAAAAATGCTTCCAGAAATTCTTCAAAAAATGCGTCCCGCAATAAGACATCTAACGCATATAATAAAGAACAGGATGACTATTCCGACAGATACTAAAGCGAAAACTTCAGGCAAATTTTCTCCCTTCTTCTTATGTAAAAAATAAAGAGCAGGCTTCGCCAGATAGGCGGAGCCTGTTCTGCGTTATGTGGTGCTAGGGATGGACAGCGGGAGGTTCCAGAAAGCAGGATCCTACATATAATATAAATAAAAAAGGAAGAATCATATGTTTCCTATCGAAACCATTTCTGCAAAAATGCTGGATTATTATGTGGACCGTCCGGACACACTGATCATAGATCTCCGGGAACCGGAGAGTTACCGAAAGAGCCATATCAGAGGAGCGGTAAACATTCCTTATGAAGAATTAAGCGAAAGTCCGCCGCTTCCGAAAGAAAAACTTCTTATCTTTTACTGCGACAGGGGCGGGGCAAGTATGGCTGCGGCACGTGATTATGTGCGGCGGGGATACAGAACAAGATCCGTTATAGGAGGATTTGGGGCATACAGGGGAAGAAATCGCACGTTTTCCGGATAAACAGGAATCCTCTGACTATGGAAAGAGCTTAGCCAGAGGATTTTTTGAAATAAGGCTACCGCAATCCCCCTGGCTTTAGACCTTAACTTGACCCATATTTATACAAGATAATTTCGATAAGCAAGCAATGAATAT
>ERZ791906.388-NODE-388-length-54399-cov-9.706978_pt1 | contig 54399 bp, 47 predicted proteins | sample MGYA00510146_ERZ791906 | MGnify/ENA primary metagenome ERZ791906 (study PRJEB30046, sample SAMN00792096) | human gut metagenome | study: EMG produced TPA metagenomics assembly of the A metagenome-wide association study of gut microbiota in type 2... | reverse complement strand
ATAGGAAAGTGGGAACACTTTTGTGTTCGGGTAAGATAAAAAAGAAAAACGCAGATAGGAAAGTGGGAACACTTTTGTGTTCGGGTAAGATAAAAAAGAAAAACGCAGAGAGAGTAGAGAACACACTTTCTGTGCTACAATAAGATAGGAAACGAAAGTACAAGGAGATTAAATTGAGAGTTTTAGGTAAAATAAAGAAAATATGTTTAGTTTTCATGGTGGCAGCCATGGTTCTAACACTTTCTGGGTGTGGAAGTTCAAGTAGCAAAAGTGAGCAGGAGTCATCTACAAAAACAGATGATAAAACAGTTGCCATACACGCAGGGAAAATCAAGGTATATTTAGATGAAGCCAAATACTACGCGTATACAGCCCAGGGAACTTACGAAACATACTACTTAACAAAGGGTAAAGATTTAAATTGGAACAAGAAGACAAGCAAAGGCGTTTCAATGGAAAATCTTGTAAAAAGCACAGTTCTTGATGATATTTGCAGGCGGGAATGTATGTATGCATTAAGGGATGAATATGCAGTTACATTGTCTCAGGAAGAAAGCGACCAGATTGACATAAAACTTTCAAATTACTACACGGAGACAAATGGTGAGTTACTTTCAAAAATCGGAATTAGCAAAAGCAGACTAAAGAAGGTTTTCGAGAAAAAAGAAATTGCCGACAAGGTTGAAAACCTTATGTCTTTTAATGACAAAAAATTACCAGACGAAATGTATAAAAAGTGGAAAAGTGACAATACTGTTACGGCAGAAGTGCAGTGGGAAAATATTTCATTTAAACACCATATTTTTACGTCAGATGATTTATATTAGAAGTGAAAGTAATGCATGGGGAATTTCTACTATTGTAGATCACTCGTCTGCTTTATATTTTTTAGAATGTTGAATAACCTTTAAGAATTTCTACTATTGTAGATAAAATCGGAACTAGGTTCCATCTTTCGGGTTGAATAGCCTTTAAGAAATTTTGTTATTAATTCTACCATTATAGATGAGTAGGCAAGGAGCATCCCTAAATTGCATTAAATTTTTTAGTAATTTAATTAAATAATTGATATTATATAGTTAATGTAAACAAGTAATTATACTGAAAGGAAAAACGAAGGAGTGATTTAATGAAAGCTCAAATAAGATGTTTGCTTAGTGCAATTCTTGTAGTGCTTTTAAGCATTGGAATTGTATTTTTTGGAGTAAACAGCGAAGAAAAAACAAAAACAATAGGTCCGGCCAAAACTGCGGTGCAAAGTGAAGCAGTTGTTAGGGATTTTATTCACGATAATTATGTGATTAGCGAAAAAAATCCATGGACAGATTACAGCCTGAAACCAATAGAGTATAAAGAAAGCAACCAGGAAATAAATAAGACAGTGGGTGCTAAGTCGGCAATATTGGTTGATGTGAAAAGTAAAGATATTTTGTATCAAAAGAATGCAGATGAGAGAAGAGCACCTGCTAGCACAACTAAATTAATGACGGCACTTACAGTGCTTCAGACTTTGAATTTAAATGATGTTGTAACGATTGGTGACGAAGTATATATGATTGCAGCAGATTCAAGTAAAGCAGGTTTTGCAAAAGGGCAGGTAGTTACAGTAGAGGAACTTCTTAACGGAATGCTACTTGCGTCAGGAAATGATGCTGCGTATATTTTGGCAAACGCCACGGGAAAAGCAATTTTTGAAGACAACATTGCAAACGAAGGAAAAACTTTTACACATTCTCAATGTGTGGAGCGTTTTGTTCTTGAAATGAATAAAAATGTACGTGATATGAATCTTGAAAATACACATTTTGCAACACCTGACGGATATGACGCAGAAGGTCAGTATACGTCAGCAAGTGATTTGTCGAAGATTGCAATGGAAGCGTACAGTAACGAAACAATTGCCAGTATATGTGAGAAGTCAAGCTTCACATCAGAAACTTTAGGCAAAACATGGACAAGTACAAACCAACTGCTTCTAAAAAGTGGCAATTATTATTATGAATATTGCCAGGGAATGAAAACAGGAACCACTGACAGTGCAGGAAAGTGTCTTGTGTCTGTTGCAAAGAAAGGTGACAATCAGTGCCTTAGCGTGGTACTTGGAGAAAGCACAGACGAAGGACGATTTGGCGACAGCAAAGGCTTGCTGGAAGCCGGCGTACAGTAGAGACTTGTTAGGATGTTGCGCAATAAAGAATTGTAGGAAAATTGCGTGAGTGAGACTTGTTAGGATGTTGGCACGAAGTAGAGAATTGTAGGAAGTAGTGGGCAGTTATATGTAATACTTAGAAAGTATGTAGTTATATGTACTATCAAGCTATATGGAAAATGTGGGTGAAATAGAGTGTATAAAGTGTAATACACTAACATTTTCACTCATTTTAAAGAAGAAATATTAAAAGGGGTGGAAAACCCGGCAGGTTGCGAAGAAGCAAGAAAAGAAAAAGCCGGTAAATCCACCCCTTTGTTGTAGAAAACATCGAAAGGGGTGAAAAAACCGGCAGGTTGCGAAGAAGCAAGAAAAGAAAAAGCCGGTAAACCCACCCCTTTGTTGTAGAAAACATCGAAAGGGGTGGAAAATCCGGCAGGTTGCGAAAAAGCAAGAATAAAAAAAGCCGGTAAACCCACCCCTTTGTTGTAGAAAACAGAGAAAGGGGTGGAAAACCCGGCAGGTTGCGAAGAAGCAAGAAAAGAAAAAGTCGGTAAATCCACCCCTTTGTTGTAGAAAACATCGAAAGGGGTGGAAAACCCGGCAGGTTGCGAAGAAGCAAGAAAAGAAAAAGCCGGTAAATCCACCCCTTTGTTGTAGAAAACATCGAAAGGGGTGAAAAAACCGGCAGGTTGCGAAGAAGCAAGAAAAGAAAAAGCCGGTAAACCCACCCCTTTGTTGTAGAAAACAGAGAAAGGGGTGGAAAACCCGGCAGGTTGCGAAGAAGCAAGAAAAGAAAAAGCCGGTAAACCCACCCCCTTTGTTGTAGAAAACATCGAAAGGGGTGGAAAACCCAGAAAGCTCTCCCAAAACAAAAAACAGTGAATAGACAATGGAAAACAGTACATAAAAATTAGGAATTAAAGCATGAAAAATAGAAAAAAATATACAGAATAACATAGAAAAACTACAGAAAAACAAAAAACATTCAAAAGAACTAAAAGTGTTTTTAACAGAAAAACGTTCCGCTAGGGATGAACCTTGGTGAGATAAGAAAGTAGTTGTATGGCAACACCTGATTGGTGAGTAGAATGTCGTAAGCGACATCGTTGTTTTTAAGCAAAAATAAAAGAATGAGACAAATGTAAACTAAAAAAGTTGGAAAAAATAATATAACATATACATAAAATACAACAATGATTTTTAGAAATTTATTGTAAGACAAAATCATGTTGTAGGCACAATCTAATTGCAAGCTAGGACTTTATCATAAGGCAGGATTTTCATAAGACAGGATTTTGTCTGAAGTAAGATTTGTGTGAGCAGAAAGGAGAATGTATATGAAAAGTAAAATTTTAAGTTTTTTTATGACAGTAGCATTAATTATTACGATAATGCCACAAATGGTTTTGGGAGCAAATGGCCCATGCAGTGATGAATATCCACCGGCGTATGTTGGACTATTTTCAGAAAGTACTTCAAAATATATTTTTTCAAATTTTTCACAGGATAAAGTAGAAAAAGTAAACGGAGTAACTTATGATAAAAAAACAAATACTTTAACATTAAACAACGTTAAAATGCAGGCATATAATCTTGTTACAAACGTTATGGGCGATGATTTTAAAGTTGTGGTTAAAGGTGAAAATCAGTTAAGAGCCATTTTAATTTGGGGTGATGGATATGGTGGAAATTTAACAGTTTCAGGAAATGGCAAATTAATCATAAACAAAAACAAAAAGCAGAAGTCAGCTATTTCTATGTATGCTGAGGGTACAAAAGGTTTACTTACAATTGAAAAGAGCGTAAATCTTGAAGCGTATTCGCAAAAAGGAGCTCCGGTAATTGAAACCGTATCAGCTTCAAATGGTGAACCTGCAAAAGCCATAGCCATAAAGGGAAAAACATCTGCCAAGGTTAATGTTAAACAGGTAAAAGAAAAGTACCAGATTCCTGTATCAGTTAAAGCCTATAGAACAGAAGACAGATATCAACTTGCTAAATTTGAAAAAGATGACAGGTACTATGGTGGAAATGCCAAGTATGACAACATGGGCGAAGAAACAGGCGAATATCAAATGTATGAAATGCTTCAAGATGAAAGCATAGAAGAGGGAAATATTGTATGGGTTGCAAAACCTATAGAAACACAAAGTAGCATAAAACCTGAAAATAATGGATATACGAGAGTGGTTGAAAACGGTCAGGGTGCAAAATTTAATGAGGTCATAATAATGGATACATTTAGAGAAAATTATTTATCAATGTATCATAGCACAGCTGACGGAAAGGATTATGGGGTATACACCGTAACATATATTAATGATGAGAATCCCGCCGGAATCCAAAAACATACTATTTATACAGTGAAAGATGACAGTATATTAGGCAAGGTTGCAACTCCGGTGGAGGGTAAGGTACAATTGTTGAAACTTCCAGACGATTTTGAACAAAAAATAGAAGGGGAATATTATTCATACAATTATAGTGTAGGTTTGGAAAAACTCGCTATTACAGGAGATACTCAAACAGCACCTACAGTAAAGAAAATTGGAACAGCTAAAATCAAAACAGCAAAAAACAATAAAAAGAAAGCTGTAAGTGTTACTTGGGGCAAGGTAAATAATGCCAAGAAATATCAGTTACAGTATTCTTTAAACAAAAAATTTGCAAACAATAAAAAGTACAAAACGAAAACAATTACCACTGCAAAGACTAAAGCTAACATACGCAATCTAAAAAAGAAAAAGACTTATTATTTTAGAGTAAGAGGTGTTAATGGAAAAAATGTTGGTAAATGGTCAGCAGTTAAAAGGGTAAAAGTGAATAAGTAGAAGAGATAAGGGATAAAATTAACAGATAATAAAAACCTCAAATATAAAGTGTAAAAACTTATATTTGAGGTTTATTAATTCTCTCTATATAATTAACATCTGCAACAAAGACTCATAATGCAAAGTGTTGTACATGGGTCGCTACAAATTGTAGCACCTGTTCCACCGAATTCCTGTTGTCTGCCTGCGTACCAGTCGCCACCACTTTCAAGAGCTTGTACAAGGCGCTGATATGTACTGTTTCCCGGTTCCATCTGAAGTGCAGTTTTTGCAAAATCAAGGGCAAGGACATTATTTCCAACACCGTTGTTTGCAACAGCACTTAGGAAGTACCAGTATGCTGAACGGTCTTCAATTGAACCAAGTACATTGAGCGCTTCCTGAAAATGACCAGTGTTAATGTAGTTTGATGCGGCAGTGTAATGTGGGTCCTGATTAGACGCATTAGCACCTCCGTAGCCATTGCCACCATTTGAACTGTAGCCACCAAAGAAACTTCCGAAAGGTCCAAAACCACCAAAAGGATCGTCATAGGCACCACCCTGCCCATAACTTCCATAGCCACTTGAACCGCCCTGACCGTAACTTCCGTAACCGCCAGAACCGTAACCCTGACCATAGCCACCGGCACTTTGTCCGTAACCACTGCCGGAAGAACCGTACTTACGCTCGTTCATAATCTGGTCGTATGCCTGCTGAACTAACTTAAACATCTCTTCCGCCTTATCCTTATTAGGATTATTAATATTAGCATCAGGATGATATTTTCTACTTTTTTCTCTATATGCTTTTTTTACTTCATCGTCTGTGGCACTTCTGTCAATGCCAAGAACCTTATATGGATCACTCATAATACTTTGTCCAAACTCCCGCGTATAATATATTTCTTAAAATATTAGCATTATCTAATATTGGTAAAAATTCAAATTCTTTCGAACAAGCTGCCATCATCATGGTCAGCATCTGCTTTATTCTATCATCAAAATCCTCATCCTTGCAAATATTTTTAAAAGGATTGTAACTGCCTTTTTTCAAATCTTTTTCCAAATCCTTGTAAGCATCCAGTATGTAAATAAACTTTCCAAGGAAAAATCCCATTCGGCTAAGAATAGGAGCCCATTGGTCATCTTTCGGCGTAAACAAAACGCTCATGATTTTCCCGAAAGAACCTGCAACTAAGTCAATATTAGTTTCCCCAGTTTCCTCATACTGCTGAAGCTCATCTAAATACCGGGAAATCAACTCAACTTTTTCCTTATATAGAATTGATTTGGATTTATCACAAAAATTAGATTCAATCTGGGTATCAAATTCAGTCCCGGAAACACTCTCGCTACCGAAATTTGACGCAGTGCTAGAAACACTTACGATTCTTGAGTCAGCCCTTGAATTTTTCTTGGAAAATGATTTGCATTTTCTCTTTAGAATAGAAGAAAAAGCTAACTTAATAATATTTTTGTCATCATGCCAATCATCTCTTGCTTTAAAATAAGCAAGAACCACATTCATATCTGCTACATAGTCAGTGTAAGAACTGCTAAGCATCAGGTGTTTTCCCTGTGGATGAGAAATACAACGATGGTGTTCTTCTGTAACAGGGGCTTCGTACAGGCTGGTAAGAAGTAACGACAGAAATGTCATGTCATAAGTTAAAGTCACCTGACCTGTAATGCCGTAACGCTCCTTTAAACAATGACAAAGACCACAATAGTAGCCTTTGTAAACATCGAACTCTTTAAATTTCAATTCAGGTTTGTTAATAACAACGTATCCAAACATAAAACTCCTTTGGAAAACTTCCCAATAAGCAAATGTAAAACTCTGCCGATTGGCGTGCAAAAGGAAAGCTCCCTAGCTTCTTCTAATAAATTTAGTGCTGCACTTTGGACAGCGAATTTCAATTTTGCCATGTCCTCTTGGTATTCTGATTTTCTGAGAACAAGTAGGACATTTAAAATATTTGTAGTTTTTTCTATCCTGTGTGTTAGCACGACTTCCAGTGTAGCCTCCGCCATAATTGTTTTGATAATTACCGTAGTTGTTTTGATATCCACCATTGTAACCATTGCCGTTACGCTTAAATTTGCCAATGAACTTTAAATACTTCTCGTTTTCTGCCGCTCTCTTGTAAATGTTTTTGGAAAACATTCTATAGTAAGTAAGAATAATTAAAAGCAAAATAAGAAAGCTCATAAAACTGCCTCTTACAAAAAGTGACAATACGCATAAAATAAAAATAACTACTAACATAAATCTAGAAAGTTGATCAACTCCATATCTCCCATACATAAAATTTGTGAATTTGTCTCGCCAATTCATACTAAAATCTCCAATCTAAATTTAAATTATTAAATTGTAAAAATAAAAAATAAATTCCGTAGGTCCTAATTAAAAGTGCAAAACCTATAATTAAAAACACAAACTGAATTTAATATTCTATAAACTAATATTAATATTATCCCCCTTTTTTCATAAAGGCAAGGTGAGAGCGGGACATTTAACATTTAAGTCACAAAAGTTTACAAATAGGTAAAAAATAAGAATTTTACAAAAGAAAATAAACAGGGATTACAAAAAAACTCAATAAAAAAAATAAATATAAAAAGCAATATAATATTATCTCATTTACACAATATTTGTATTAGTGTAAAATAAAGGAGAATAGATGAAACGGAATATAATGATAATTAATAGAAAATCATAATGTAATGAAAACATACAAATTGTGAATTAAGATTTTCGGGGGAACTAAATCAAATTATAAAAGAAAAACAGACAGATAAAATTTGTAAGTGCAGGAATACATAGGAGAACAAAATGTACAGAAAATACAGACAAGGTTGGATGAAGCACTTGGATTTTATGATAATAGATATGTTATGTTTGCAAATTGCATTTATTTTGTCATATGTAATAAGACATGGTTTACAAAATCCATATTTAGATATGGACTATCGCAATTTGGCAATATTTATTGAAGTGGCAGATATAGCTATTATATATATTTTTGAGACTTTTCAAGACGTTCTAAAACGTGGCTATTATCAGGAATTTGCAGTAACACTAAAACATTCAATATTAATAATGCTAGTTGCAGTGTTGTTTATTTTTAGCTTGAAAGAAAGCACACAGTTTTCACGAATAGTTATTTTTATGACAACGCCGTTGTACGCATTTATTTCATATGTGCAAAGAATTATATGGAAACAGATATTAAAAAAATACAGTTTGGATATAAATAACAGAACACTTTTAATTATAACTAATAATGGTATTGCAGAAGATGTTGTGACTAAAATGAAGAAGAATAATTATGCAGGTTATAACATTAACGGTGTGGCAATAATTGATGAAAAAAGAGAGGGCGATGTAATTTCAGGAATCCCGGTTGTGGCAGATTATGATGATGTACTAAAGTACGTTTGCAGAGAGTGGGTAGATGAGGTTTTTGTAAAAATAGATATACCTGAAATACAAGCTCATGATTTTTTGGAAAAGTTAGTAGAAACAGGTGTTGTGGTACACTTAGGGATAGCACAGGAATTCGAAACCATTGGAAGTAAGCAAATTTTTGAACGAATGGGCGACTATGCTGTTATGACAACTACTATAAATTATATAACAGCAAAACAAGCATTTCTTAAGAGAATGTTGGATATAGTTGGTGGGTTAGTCGGAACTTTTTTTACGGGAGTATTATTTGTTTTTATAGCTCCGGCTATTTTTATCAGTTCACCAGGCCCGATATTTTTCAAGCAGGAAAGAATCGGAAAAAATGGAAAAAGATTTAAGATGTACAAATTTAGAAGTATGTACAGAGATGCGGAAGAACGAAAGAAAGAACTTATGGAAAAGAACCGTATAAAAGACGGTATGATGTTTAAATTAGATTTTGATGAGAGAATCATTGGCAATAAAATAATGCCTAATGGTGAGAAAAAAACAGGAATTGGAGATTTTATAAGAAGAACAAGTTTAGATGAATTTCCACAGTTTATTAATGTTTTAAAAGGTGACATGTCATTGGTTGGGACAAGACCGCCGACTGTTGATGAGTGGGAAAAATATGAACTTCATCATAGGGCCAGATTGTCAATAAAACCGGGTATTACCGGTATGTGGCAGACAAGCGGTAGAAGTAATATTACGGATTTTGAGGAAGTCGTAAGATTGGATACGGAATACATAAAAAACTGGACACCTGGTTTAGACATAAGAATATTGTTGAAAACTGTTGTTTCTATTGTTAGCAGAAAAGGTTCTATGTAAGTTTTAGACAGAAGACAATGAAAGGAAGAAAATTAGGAAGATAGACAATTAACATTATTGTGACTGGTTACCTGAAACAAAATTTGCCGACGGAATCAAGAAAACAATTCAGTGGTATCTTGATAACAAAGAATGGTGGAAAACAATTATTTCAGGGGAATACAGGGAGTATTATAGGAAAATGTACGACAATAGGTGTACATGTCATTAAATAATTTCTCTTTATATGATTATGTATTTGTGTTATATTAAGAAGGTTAAAGGGTCTATGCATTTAACTTTGTTAAATTTAAAATATCAAAACGAATTTATAATTTGATTGCAGTGTCAGGAAGTCTGATTACACATAATGAATAATTGGTGTGATTAGGATTTAGTTGTTTGACACCAAAATCATAAGTTAAAAACAAGTGAGGTAGAACAATGAGAGAATTTAAGGATTTGAAGATTGCGGTAGCAGGAACAGGTTATGTTGGATTATCAATTGCTACTTTATTATCACAGCATCATCAGGTAACTGCTGTTGATATTATTCCTGAAAAGGTTGAACTTATTAATAATAAGAAGTCACCTATACAGGATGATTATATTGAAAAATATTTGGCTGAAAAGGATTTAAACCTTACAGCAACATTAGACGCAAAGGCAGCTTACGAAGATGCAGATTTTGTTGTTATTGCAGCACCAACTAACTATGACAGTAAGACACAGCATTTTGATACATCAGCAGTTGAAGCGGTAATTGATTTAGTAATGGAATATAATCCTGAAGCAATCATGATTATTAAATCAACAATTCCTGTAGGATATACAAAGAGTATCAGAGAAAAAACAGGTAGCGAAAATATTATTTTCAGCCCTGAATTTTTAAGAGAAAGCAAGGCTTTGTATGACAATCTATATCCTAGCAGAATTATTGTAGGAACAGATTTTAACAATGATAAGCTAGTAGAAGCTGCTCATACTTTTGCAAAGTTATTACAGGAAGGTGCAATCAAGGAAGATATTGATACATTATTTATGGGATTCACAGAAGCGGAAGCTGTAAAACTTTTTGCAAACACATATTTAGCATTACGTGTTGCTTATTTTAATGAATTAGACACATATGCAGAGTCAAAGGGCTTAAACACACAGGAAATTATTGATGGTGTATGTTTAGATCCAAGAATTGGAACACATTATAATAACCCAAGTTTCGGATATGGCGGTTATTGTTTGCCAAAGGATACAAAGCAGTTATTAGCAAACTATGCTGACGTACCTGAAAACTTAATCGAAGCCATAGTAGAAAGCAACAGAACAAGAAAGAGCTACATTGCAGACAGAGTTCTTCAGATGGCAGGCTACTATGATTACAGCAGTGATTATGATTACGATGATTCAAAAGAAAAGAATGTTGTAATTGGTGTTTATCGTTTAACAATGAAGAGTAATAGTGACAACTTTAGACAGAGCTCAATTCAGGGTGTTATGAAGAGAGTTAAGGCTAAGGGCGCTAAGGTTGTTATTTACGAGCCAACTTTAGAAGATGGTGATACATTCTTTGGAAGCGAAGTTGTAAATGACTTAGATAAGTTCAAGGAAATGAGTCAGGCAATTATTGCAAACAGATATGATAGTTGTTTAGATGATGTTAAGGAAAAAGTTTATACAAGAGATATTTTCCAGAGAGACTAGAATATTTAGTGAGTTGATTTGGAAGATAAGAATTCAAATATTAATTACAATAAACATAGAAAAGCACAAGGTCAAAAGATTTTGTGCTTTTTTCGCTAAAATAAACACTGAAAATAAAATAATTGCACTAACAAATTGTAAAAAAGAGATTTAATATATATATACAGTTAAAGCCATTAGAGTGTAAAATAGAAATAATAGGCACATTAAAATATTAAACAAAAAAGGAGACAAAATGAAGAAAGGACTTTTAAAAAAATCATTGGCGCTATGTTGTTCTATTACAATGTTGGCAACTAGTGTACCAATAACAAACGTATCAGCAGCAGATTTTACAGATGATTCTGTTAATGTGATGGTTGATAAGGGCGGATACAAAACAGAGGTTTTTGGGGTAAGGACAGAAGATTGGGGACAAACTTGGACTGATAGAAAAGATTCGCTTCCACCATCAAAGGTTTATTTAACTGACAATTATAAAGAAACAGTTGGAACAGTGCCAACAAACGATTGGGCAAGCTCAGTTGTTTTTGATCAATATTCAGAGTCGCTTTATGCACATCCACTTGCTTACAGAGCAGCAAGTAACGGAATGCAGATGGCATCACCGGCAGTAGTTGATGGCACTTCCTATGTTGACGGAGAGCCAACAGTAGAAAGCTTGTTAGAAGATGATACAGTGGAACTTGTAGTAGGTGGAGATGGCTTTAGTGCAAAAGATGCAAGCGTTGATAAAACTACAGACTGGAGTTACGAGATTGTAATGGCAAACAATGCAGGCAGCAGTTCCATGAGAGCAATTATTGCTAAGGGAACTCCTTATGCATACTATACTTTTGATAATATGTCACCAACAATTTCACTTGGTGCAGGCGCAACAGATTTAGCTATAGTAAAGAACACAACAGCTTCAAATATTATTGGTGTAAGTCTTAAGAACAAAAAAGACGGTAAGACACATTACTATATGTTAAGCGCACCTTCAGGAACTACATGGACTAATGCAGGTGGAAAACTTACAGCAAAGTTACCAGCAGGCAAAAACTATATGTCTGTGGCAATTCTACCGGATGGAAGCAACGAGGCTTTTTCATTATATGAAAAGTATGCTTTTAATTTTATTACGGATACAAAGGTACAGTGGGAATATCTTAATAATTCAGCCAAGGTTGTAACAAAATATAACGTAACAACTAAGAATATGGAAACAGGAGCTGTAGGTGGAGACACAATTATGGCACTTTATCCACACCAGTGGCGTTATACTGAAGCTGACTTTACAAAATACACTTACAACACAATTCGTGGAACAATGAAAACTGTTGTAGGTTCAAGTTATGTAACTCAGATGCAGTACAACGGGATTTTGTCAACACTTCCAACAACAACTGATGAGGAAACAGTTGGCAAAATCAAGGAACAGCTTGGTTATTTATACGACTATAGAAAGAAAAAAGATGATCCAAAGTGGATTTGCTATTTAGAAGGTCAGTATGGTGGATATGATACATATTGGGTTGGAAAGAATCTTAACACTATGGCAGATGCAATATGGCTTTCAGGTCAGCTTGATAACGATGATACTGACATGAAGACTATTACAGATGAAATGGTTGATGGAGTAAAAGATTACCTTGAATTTTGGTTTGATCCATATCAGGGATATATTAGCGGAAATTATAAAGACGATTATTTTTACTATGACAAGAATTACGGTACTTTAATTGGGTATCCTTCATCTTATGATTCTGACAAACAGGTAAATGACCACCATTTCCATTACGGATATTGGATTAAAGCAGCTGCAGCAGTTGCCATGGAAAAGCCTGAATGGGCAAAAGAATGGGGTGGCATGGTTTACGAGATGATTGGTGATATTGCCAATGTTCATCGTGATGGTAAGGGCTACAACGAAAACAGTTCTACAAGATATCCATTCCTTAGAAACTTTGACATTTACGAAGGTCATTCATGGGCATCAGGCGTTGCCAATTATGAATATGATGAAAATGGTGAATTAGTAGACAAGAAGGGTGGACTGGCAGGTGGAAACAATCAGGAGTCTTCGTCTGAATCTATTAATGCCTGGGCATCATTAATTCTTTGGGGCGAGGCTGTTGGCGATAAAGAAGTTCGAGATGCAGGTATTTATATGTATACAACAGAAGTGGCAGCAATTGAGGACTACTACTATGATGTACATGATGAAATTTTTACAGATAAATACGAAGACAAAGATAATTGCAATATTCAGACAGTTACAAGATTGTTTGGCGGTCGTTATGATCACACAGCTTGGTGGACAGAAAATTCCATTGAAGTAACAACAATTACCATGCTTCCTATTTCAGGGGCAACTCTTTATATGGGAAAATACAAGGATAAAGTAAAAAATGTTGTGGACAGCATAGATGAGAACAGTAAGCAGTGGAAGCATTTTGTGGCAAATAAAAACCAAATTTGTACAAATTACGGAAAAAAAGACATGCTTATAGATCCTAAAACAAATCAGGATGTAATTGCAGAATATTATGCCTATTATGATCCGGATGGTGCATTGGCACGTTGGGATCAAAGTGATACTGGAAAGGTTGAAAACGGTGAGTCAAGGGCTCATACATTGTCATATATAACATCACTTCAGAAATATGGAAATCAGGATTTTTCTATTACAGGTAGCGATCCTCTTTCATTGGTTTTAAGCAAGGACGGTAAGAAAACTTACGTTGCAGAGAATCACACAGATCAGGTGAAGAGAGTTTATTTTACAGATGATACATATGTAGATGTTCCGGCTAACTCAAGTTATGTAGGCAAGAAGACAGGTGATGGAGCTAATCCAAATATTGATGATAGTGAGTTACTTGGAAACACAACAAAAGTAACAGTAGAAAATTATTTAGAAAATTATGCAGGTAATGGCTACGACATGACTTCAAGTCAGGTTAGTGTAAAAGAAGGAGAAACAAGCTATACATATCAGCCACAGAATATTACAGGTTTTAATTTTGACAGTAGTAACAAAGGTAATGTTCTTACTACAGCTGTAAAGGAAGATAATTCATCAGTGGTGAAAGCTTACTATAAGCGTAACAACTACACTATAAGTTATGTTCTAAACGGTGGTGTATTTACAAATGCACAGCCAGGGGCTGCTGGACAGAATGCATACGGTGGTAATCCAACTAACTACCGATATGGTAGTAGCATTAAGTTAGTAAATCCTACAAAAGCAGGTTATAAATTCGAAGGTTGGTTTGCTGATTCTAATTATGAGAATGAAATTACGGAAATCACACCAACAACCGCAGGCGATTTGACGTTATATGCCAAGTTTGTTGATGAGTCCATAATTACAGATTTTACAGTTGAATACTATAAACAGAGTAAAGACCGAAGTGAATATAATCTTGTGGAAGAAGATACTGTTAAAGTGATAAGTATTGTTGGTAAGGAAGTATCTGCAGTTGAGAAAACATATGACGGATACAAACTTAATGAAAATTCAATTACAACAGGTGTTGTTTTACCTAACGGAAAATTGATTCTGCGATTATATTATGACATTGACCAGAAAACTTCTACAAATATAGACAGAGGAGCATACATAGGAAGTGATGGTAAACTTAATTTTGTTGTAAAAGACAATGCAGGTAGAGTGTTACTTTACTACAAGGTTGTTAGCAAACAGGCAGAGGCAAAGGCGTTTTACAACGAAGCTGTTGCAAGTAATGGCGGCAATTGCCCGGGATATTTTATGGAAAAATCAGGCAATGAGTTTAAGAAAGTTGCTAATGAAACTGTAAGTGGAAGCGATTATGTTATCTACAGATTTAACATTGATGACAAAGAATTTACTGATTGGAATTTGGCACAAATATCAGATTTGGGAAATGCCGGAACAAATAATAAAAAGGCAAATTACAGCGTGAAGTATTTTGTTCAGGATAAAGACCAAAATGAATATACTGAAAATAAAAACATGGCGGTAACTGTTGAAGGCACTGTGGGAGAAGCTGTTGTTGCTACAAAGAAAAATGTTGTAGAAAATAATAACGTTCAGGAAAACAACGGACAGGGCTTTACAGTAAATGTTAAAAAGAGTAGCCTTTTCGGTGTGGTAAAAGAAGATGGCAGTTTAGAATTAAAGGTGTACTATGATAGAAACACTTATGCTATTGACTATAATGGTTTAGGTAATGCTACACATAGCAACCCATCAACATATGTTTATGGAAATGCAGTTAAACTTACAAACCCGGTAGGCGGTGAAAAATTCCAGGGCTGGTATTTAGATGATAGTTACACACAACAAATTTCAGAAATAGCCGAGGGTACTTTGGGAAATATTGTACTTTATGCAAAGTTTAAAAATTCACAGCCGGCGACAACAAAACCGGCAGAAACACCAAAGCCAACAACAAAGCCTGGTGAGACAACAGATAAGTCTGGTGAAGTTACAACAAAGCCTGGTGAGACAACAAATAAGTCAGATGATGTTACAACAAAACCAAGTGGAACAACAGAAATTCCGGCAACAAGTAACCCTGCTACAACAGGAAATGGTGAAACAACAAAGCCGGGTACTACAACAGGAACAGGCGAAGTAACAACAGCTCCAGGTAAAACAACAGGAGCGGGCGAAGTAACAACAGCTCCAGGAAAAACAACAAAACCTGGTACATCTGTTACAACAAAAATAAAACGACCTGCCAAGGTTAAGAAACTTAAACTAAAGAAGAAAATCTCTAAAAAGAGCAACGGCAAATTCAAGAGAAAAATTAGCATTAAGTGGAAAAAACTAAAAGGCGTAACAGGTTATAAAATTGCAATTAGAATTGGCAAGAAAGGCAAATTCAAAGTTGTAAAGAAAATCAAGAAAAACAAACGCAAATACATAAAGTCAAAGATTAAACCGGGAAAGACTTATTATGTAAAAGTAAGAGCTTATAGGAAAGTTGGCAAGAAAGTAGTTTATGGAAAATACTCGAAGGCTAAAAAATGTAAGTTTAAGAAATAGTTTGAATAATGGAAGAAAATTGTTATTTATTAGCACACACTGTGCCACCTGACAAATTAACGAAAGCACGCTCCCGCTGCTAAACGCTCGTAGCGGTTCTATAAAGCCGACTACGCTGCCTTTATGAACCGACGGCGTTAGAGCACTTTCTTTTAACTTTGTCAGTTGTCACAGTGAAGAACTTGGTTTGCATAACATAGCAATTGTATTCATTCTTTTACTTTACAAGAAAAATTATTTAAAATAAATGTTTATAGAAATTTTGTAGGAAACTGCACTTTCTCCATAGGGAGATTGTGCAGTTTCCTTATGTAATAGTTTTAAAGTTTATGCAAAACTAGAAAAATACTTATTTTGAATTATAAAATAGAAAACAAACAACAAATACTTGACTATATATCACAAAAAGAATATAATAACATTCAAACAAAAAGAGATATAATTAAAACTATACCAAACTATGAGGAGGGAATACATGAGTAGTGTAAACAGAGAGTACAAAGACAGAATATTTTGCATGATTTTTGGATATGAGAAGTACAAGAAGAATTTATTGGATTTGTTTAACGCATTAAACGGAACGAATTACACACGAGAGGAAGACTTGGAAATTAATACCCTTGATAATGCCATATACATGAGCATGAGAAATGACGTGTCATGCATAATTGACAGCAACATGGCACTGTTTGAACAGCAAAGCACATGGAATCCCAACATGCCACTTAGAGGGTTTTTATATTGTGGCAGTTTATACAACAAGTATATAAAACAGCATAAATTAGATATTTATAACAGAAAACTAATAAAGTTGCCAACACCACAATACTATGTTTTATACAATGGAACAGAAAAAAAGGATGAGGTAATAGAACTAAAACTGTCAGATGCATTTGCTCATCCTGTTGATAAGGGAGAGTTTGAATGGACTGCTAAAGTAATAAATATAAATACAGGAAATAATAATAGTTTAATTTCAAAGTGTAAAGTCCTAAAGGAATATGTTATACTAACAAGTAGGATGAGAGAGTATATCAGTAAATATTCCAGTAAGGATTTCAGTGAAGAGGAAGCAGTGAAAATGGCTGTTGATGAATGCATAAATGAAGATGTGTTGCGAGAATTTCTGCTGGAAAATAAGGCGGAGGTGGTTAGAATGTTCTTGACAGAGTATAACGAAAAGCAGACATTAGAAAACATGTATAATGATGGTGTTGAAGTTGGCAAAGGGATTGGTAAAGAAAAGGGCATAGAAATTGGCAAAGTGCAGGGAATTGAATTTGGAGAACGTAGAAAACTTATTGAAATGGTATATAAGAAAATAAAAAAAGGAAAAACTGTAGAAGAAATAGCAGACGATTTGGAAGAAAATATAGAAGTTGTTAAGCAGATTTATGGTGATATTAATGCCATCGGCATAAACAAGAACTTGGAAGTAATCATAGAACAATTAACAATGAAATAGAGAATAGAAAAAAGTCCTGTAAGTGTTTTGAAAAAATGGAACACTTGCAGGTTTTTTCTTTCCTACAAAAGACCTTTTAATGTTCCTATATACGTGTTAAAATTATAATAATATGGGCTGTTATTCCATATAAGAAATAATAACTTAAAAATTAGAAAAGTGAGATTAAAATATGTACGATTTTTTAGTAGTAGGTGCAGGACTTTTTGGAAGTATTTTTGCACATGAAGCAAGCAAAGCAGGAAAGAAAGTTTTAGTTATTGATAAAAGACCTAACATAGCAGGTAATATATACACAGAAAACATTGATGGAATTAATGTTCATAAATATGGAGCACATATATTCCATACAAATAATAAGAAGGTGTGGGATTATATACAGCAGTTCGCGGAATTTAACAGATATACCAACTCGCCTGTGGCAAGATACAAGGACGAATTATATAACTTGCCATTTAATATGAATACATTTAATAAAATGTGGGGAGTTTTTACACCGGATGAAGCGAGAAAGAAGATTAAAGAGCAGGTAGAAGAAGCGGGAATTACAGAACCAAAGAATTTAGAAGAACAGGCAATTTCAATGGTAGGTAAGGATATTTACGAAAAACTTATCAAAGGTTACACAGGTAAGCAGTGGGGCAGACCTTGCGACCAGTTGCCAAGCTTTATTATTAAGCGTTTGCCTGTAAGATTTACTTATGACAACAATTATTTTAATGATAAATATCAGGGAATTCCTGTAGGCGGTTATACACAGATTATTGAGAAAATGTTGGCTGGCATTGAAGTGAGACTTAACGAGGATTTCTTTGACAAAAAAGAAGAATACAAAAACATAGCAGATAAAATTGTGTTTACGGGAATGATTGATGAGTATTTTGATTACTGCTACGGTGAATTAGAGTACCGCTCGCTAAGATTTGAAACAGAGGAACTTGAACAGGAAAATTATCAGGGCAACGCAGTAGTTAATTACACAGAGTACGAAATTCCATATACAAGAATTATCGAACACAAACATTTCGAATTTGCATGTCAGGGTGGAAACGAAGGCAGCATACCTAAGACAATTATTACAAAAGAATATCCTGCAACTTGGAAGAAAGGCGACGAACCTTACTATCCAATGAATGACGAGAAAAATAACAAGTTATATGCACAGTACAAAGAGTTAGCTGAAAAAGAATCAAATGTAATTTTTGGCGGTCGACTTGGAATGTACAAGTATTTTGATATGCACAATGTAGTGGAAGAAGCACTTAATTGTGTGAAAGAAAATATGTGTGCGAAAAACTGAGTCCAGAATACTAAGTATTCATAAGGGAAATTGAAAGGAAAATCTAGTACAGCATACGGAGAAGATTATGGCAAAAGAAAAAAAGAAAGTGCTGCATATGGTAGAAGCAATGGGAGGCGGAGTCTTTACATTTATAGTAGAACTTGCAAATGGGTTGTGTAATGATTTTGATATTACCATTGCTTTTGGAATGCGTGAAGAAACACCAAAGAATTATGCAGATTTTTTTGACAATAGAATACAGCTTGTGGAAGTAAAGAATTTTACAAGAAGTCTTAATCCAATGAAAGATTTGAAGGCGTATCTTGAATTAAGAAAAATCGTAAAAGATGTTCAACCGGATATAATTCATACTCATTCTTCAAAAGCTGGAGCTATAGGTAGATTTATGTTCTCAGGAAAATGCGAAAAAGTTTTATATACACCTCATGGATATAGCTTTTTAATGGAAGGCGTCTCAAAAAATAGAAAAAAATTATACAAGTTAATAGAAAAAATATGTGGTGCAAAGTCAAATTGCATTACCATTGCCTGCGGTGAAAGTGAATGGAAGCAGGGACTTACAGTTTGTAAAGAATCAACATACATTAGTAATGGCATCAATATGTCGAAAATGGACAGAATACTTGAAACTTTACCATTAGTAGGAAAAAATCATCCATACACAGTTTATACCTTGGGAAGAGTTACATACCAAAAAAATCCGGAAATGTTTAATGAAATTGCTAAAAGGCTTCCGGATATTAGATTCGTGTGGATTGGTGCAGGTGAATTAGAAGATAAACTGACGGCACCTAACATTTTTGTTACAGGCTGGGCAGATGGCGACTGTAGATATGATGTGGCAAATGCCGGAGATGTTTTTCTGCTACCGTCAAGATGGGAAGGCTTGCCAATAGCTTTGCTGGAGGCAATGTACATGGAGAAACCATGTGTGGTTTCAAACGTTACAGGTAATTGCGATGTGATAAAAAATAAGGTAAACGGTTATATGTGTAATACGGTGGATGAGTTTGTGAACGCTATTGAAGCGTGTAGGAATTATGCTCAGGACAATATTATAAAAGAAGCCAAAGAAAATATAAAAGAGAGTTTTAACACAGATATTTTGTGCAAAAAATATAAACAGGTTTATAATGGGGGATATTAAAATGAGGAAAGTAAAAGTATTGGTTCTGATTACAGCCATGGACAGAGGCGGCGCAGAAACAATGGTAATGAATTATTTGCGAAATATAGATAGAGAAAAAGTTCAAATGGACTTTTTAGTGATTAGAAAATATAAGTCAGATTATGAGGACGAGATTAAACAAATGGGAAGCAATGTATACCATTTAAATCCAATTTTTCTAAAGAATATAGGCAGATTCAAAAGAGAATTCAGAAAATTTCTGACGGAACATAGGGAGTATACGATTATACATTCACATTTAGAAGAGAGAAGCTATTTCCCAATGAAAATAGCAAAAAAAATGGGTGTTCCAGTGAGAATCGTTCACGCTCATTCAATACCAAATGACAAGGGACCAAAGCAGTGGGCGAGACTCTATATGAGAAATAGATTGAAGGGGCTGTACACTCATGGCTTTGCCTGTTCAGAAAAAACTGCTAAGTGGCTATTTGGCAACAATATGAAAAATATAACTATTATGAACAATGCAATTGATACTGAAAAGTTCAAGGCAAATGAGAAGACAGGTAAGAAGTTGAGACAGCAGCTAAAAATAGATGAAAAAACACTGGTAGTTGGTCACATAGGCAGATTTGTTAAACAAAAGAATCAACAATTTTTAATAGATATATTCAGAAATGTTAATAACCAAAGACCAAACAGCAAACTTTTGTTAATAGGTGGCGGAAAACCAAAAGCGGAGCAAAAGTATAAAAACGAAGTAATGAAAAAAATCAAGGAACAGGGCTTGGAAAATAAGGTTAAGTTTCTTGGAGTTAGAGATAACATAGAAGAACTTTTGCAGGTGATGGATGTTTTAGTGATGCCGTCAACAAGCGAAGGCTTTCCGGTGACTTTGGTGGAAGCACAGGCAGCAGGTGTCAGATGTATTGCCTCAGACAGAATAGACTACAAGGTAAACATTACCGATGAAATTCAGTATGAAGCTTTAGAAAGTGATGCTGCAGACTGGGCTAATCGAATAATTTCATTTACAAATACTGAACTTGATGCTGAGAAAATGAACAGAAAAGTAAAGATAGCCGGGTTTGATGTAAAAGAAAAGGCGGAGGAACTTTGCAATTTTTATTGTAACGTGGCAGAAGACAATAGATGCTAAAAAGTGCAACAATAATAGGAAATTAAATAATAACGCACAAACGAAAATAAACGAAACAACAATGCACAAACGGAGGAACCATGAAGCTAATTAAAATGTGGTGCCATTTTAAAGCAGGCATAAAGAAAATAGTGTACAAATTAGTATACGGTAAAAAACTAAAAATCGGAAAAGGAACTACATGGCGCAATGAGTTTCACGTAGCAATCGAGAATGGTGGCACTGTGGAAATAGGAGAAAACTGCTTTTTTAACAATGGTTGCTCATTAAATGCATTAGAGTTCATAAAAATAGGGGATGGAACCATCTTTGGTTCAAACAGTCACGTGTATGACCACAATCATGTGGTGAAAGACGTGGGACAGTCCATAAAAAGTCAGGGTTATACCTGTAAGGAGACTGTTATCGGAAAGCATTGCTGGATTGGAACTAACGTGGTGATAACCAAAGGCGTACATATTGGCGACAACTGCACAATAGGCGCAGGAGTTGTGGTGAGAGAAGATGTTGAGAGCGGAAGTGTAGTGAAGTAGTACTAGGATAAAAAGCTCAATAAGTAGTAATTGATTACTGCACTTTGGCACAAAAATGAAAATGTTGCAGAAAGATTGAACGGTACAAAAATAGAACTAGGAAAGCAAAAGCACAAAAAGATAGGAACAAAAATTGAAAGAAATACATGTTTTAGTATTGGATACAGTAATGGATCGTGGTGGAGCAGAAGCCATGATTATGAATTACATGAGAAATATAAATAGAGACGTAGTGAAATTTGATTTTCTTGCAAACAGGGATTATCGGGCTGCTTACGAAGATGAAATTGAAAGTCTTGGAGGCAAAGTATACCATATGTGTCCTATGTATCCTGGCAAATTTCATCAGTATAAAAAAGAAGTTAAGGAGTTTTTACAGGAACATCCTGAATACAAAATTATACATAGCAACCTTGAAGAGCGAAGTTACCTACCGCTTAAAGTGGCGAAGAAAATGGGCGTGCCTGTTAGAATATCCCATTCTCACAACAGACCGCTGGGAATTAATCTGAAACTTCTTGTAAGATATTATTTTAGATTCATGCTGAAATACTATAACACTCATATGTTTGCCTGTGGAGAGGAAGCAGGGGACTGGCTTTATGGCAAAAAGAATCGGGACAAAGTAATTATTATGAAAAATGCCATAGATGCTAATGGGTATAGATACAATGAAGCTGTTCAGGATGAAATGAGAAAACAGCTTGGACTTACAAATAAGAAAATAATTGGTCACGTGGGAAGATTTTTCCCACAGAAAAACCACGAATTTCTAATAGATATATTTGACGCCATCCACAAAAAAGAACCAGACGCAGTGTTAGTGCTGGTTGGTGGTGGCGAGACAGATGACATCCTAAAAAATCACATTAAAGAAAAGGTAGCCAAACTGGGGCTAACAGATTCAGTGAAATTCCTTGGTGTAAGGGACGATGTGGAAAAAGTAGTGCAGACATTTGATGTATTCCTTTTGCCATCGTTATTTGAAGGTTTGCCTGTAACAATGGTGGAAGCACAGGCAGCAGGTTTGCCTTGCGTAATATCAGACAGGGTGCCGGTGGAATGTGACATTACAGGTAATGTGACAGTGGTAACCTTAGACGAAACACCTGAGAAATGGGCGGATGTTGTGATAGACAAAATAATCAATTTTGAGAAAAAAGATACTTACAGCCAAATTGTAGATGCCGGGTTTGATATTAAGGCACAGGCAGTATGGTTGGAAGAGTTTTACAGGAAAGCGTTGGAGGAGAATGGATAATCTATGGTTGATGTGAATAGCAGAGATAGAGCAATTGAATTAGTTAGAGTAGTTGCTATGTTCATGATTATATTTGACCATATGATTGAACCAATTAATTTACCATTAAAATCAATATTTTCGCAGTTTTTTAACTCGGGTATTTATATTTTTATATTCTTATCTGGATATTTAGCCGGACAAAAAGAAATATGTAATTGGAAGAAATGGTATATTAAAAAAATTAAAAGAATAATGATACCTTATTGGATTGTTATTGCAGTTTGCTTTGCATATGAAACAATTTGCTTGCACAATTTTAATTGGAAGTTATGGTTAGTTATGTTTTGCAATCTACAGGGAATATTTGGAACAACATATACAACGGTTCCATTATGGTTTGTGACACTAATAATGATTTTGTATTTGCTAACACCAATATACAGCAAAATGAAAAAAAATAGGCGATATAATTTTAAGATTATATTATTTATGTTAATTAGTTTGCAAATAATATTTGCTTATACGACTGATGTGGGATTGCAGTATGGTCATAATTTGAGTTGGTGTATTGTAGCTATGACATGTTATGGCATAGGTTTTTTTGCTAAAAAAAATATATTAAAAAAAATTAACAAAAAGATAATTATACATATTTCGATAATAACAATGTTAATGTTAGGGATCACTGTTATTATAAGATATTTTTTTGATGGAACGTATTTTTATGACAAGGTTATAGCATATGATTCAATGACAATGCTGGCATTATGTTTAGCTCTTTGGGTGTATAAAATATACAGGCAAGATAGGTTTAAACAAGTTATAGATTGGTTAGATGGAATATCGTATGAATTTTATTTGACACATAAGTTAATAATAGTGGCAGTTACAAGTTTGGTGCTGGAAAATTATGGAACAGTTGCATACTTAGTTACTACTATAGTTATTACGATAATATTAGCTTGGGTGGTTAGCAGATTAAATAGATACATAAATACAAAATTAGGATAAAAAAATGGAATTGAAGTATAAAAAAATATTACAAAAAAATAGAGATACTACATTAGTGTTAATTCCGTTAGTTACTATATTAGCAAAGTTTATACATTTAAGTTTATTGCCAGATAAATATTACTTTGATAGTTGGAGACTACTTACTATGCTTACAGGTGGTAAAGGAATTACCAATTGGGGAGGATATCAAAGCACAGTAGATTTTTATAAGGCAATAAATTTCTTTAATTGGACAACGTTAACACAATGGAGCATAGGACTTGGAATAATTCTTACACCAATAGCCATGATTATAATTTCCAGAACAAAAGAAATGGAAATGAGAGAATGTATTTTCACTTTGATGATTGTAGGACTACTGAACATATATGTGTTCAGTATTACTAAAGAGACAATTCAGATTTGTTTCTTCTTTTTGGTGTATTTGATTATTCAGTTGCCTCTAAAAAACACATTGCTTAAGGTGATAGGTTGTGCGTTAGTGTTCTATTGGGAGAGTACATTCTATAGGTCTTATTACATAATTATGGCGGCAATGACAATATTCATGTATCTGATTTTTGTATGGCTTAGACAAAGAGAAAAAATCAAACGAAAACATATAGTGATTATAGTTGTTATGTGTTTTGTGGCTGTGTTCGCATTCTTCTATGCAAGTCAGTTTGTATCACATAAGGACTACATAAATGCGTTAAATACAAGAGATGGCACAACGGAAACTAATCAGGGGGCAGAAACAAGTATTGAAAATCCAATTAAGGTTGATGGTAACTTAGGAATCTTTATGTACGATTATGTAATTAATGCAGTGCGTATGATGGTGCCAATTGAATTATTATTTAAGGATATATACTACTTGCCTTTTGTTATTTTCCAGTTTTTTATATTGTATTACTACTTTAAGGCGATTAAGAATATTAAAAGTTTGGATGACAACATGATTGTTGTTGTGGCATGCTATAGTGCCTACTTCTTCGGGTCGGTTGTTTTTGAACCAGACTTTGGTTCATGGGTAAGACATGAGGCTGCAACATTCCCAATATTACAGCTTTTGGCATACAAAAGTAATTCGTACAAAAACTTGGAAGAAAAATCAGAAGAAAAACCAAAGAAAAAAAGGGTGGTTATTTATGAAACAGAGGATGTATAACACTTTCTCAAGGATATTTAAAAATCATGTAATTGCAAAGGTGCTGTCGGAAGTGGGCTATGCATTACTGATGGCTTATTATATGGTGGCAAGGAAGTTTGTGAAGAACAGAGGCACAATTGATGTGAGTTCAGCCAGAAATAAATTGCAGGAATTCAGCAGTAAGCCAGGAATGGAAACTAATACTGTTAACAAAGAATATAGCAAAGATTTATCGATTGTTGTACCAGCTTACAATTCTGAAAAAACTATAAAAGCGTGCATTGAATCGGTAATAAAACAGACTACGAAACATGATTATGAAGTTATAGTTGTTAATGATGGTTCAACAGATGAAACAGAAAAAATTGTGAATGCTATTGGAGATGAAAGAATTATCCTAATTAATCAGTCAAATAAAGGTTTTTCCGGAGCAAGAAATAGGGGAATAGATGAGAGCAATGGAAAGTATATTATGTTTCTTGATTCAGACGACACTTTGGTTGGTGAATGTATTGAGAGCATGATGAACAAAATTGTGCAGGAAAAAGCTGATATAGTACAGGGAAGTTTTTACAGTTATGTTGAGGGACAGAATAATAGCAATTATTGTCGGCTTGAAAATAAAATCATTAATGAAAAAAACAAGATGATTGGAAATCCCGGGTATCCATGGGCAAAAATTTATAAGAGAGAAATGTTTAATGAATTGAGATTCCCGTTAGATGTTTGGTTTGAAGATACAATTGTATGTCTGATTTTGTTTAGAATGTGTCAAAAAATGGTGGTGACCTCTGAGGTTGTATATGCATACCGATTGAATCCAAATGGAATCACCTTAAAAGCACGTCATAACAAGAAATGTGTGGATCACTATTGGGTAATGGAATATGTATTAGAAAAAGCAAAACAGTTAGGGTTACCAAATGATGAACTCCAATACACATTAGTTAAAGGGCATATGTCATCACTATTATATAGAAGATTGTCATTACAACCTGAGGAGGTTATTGAAAGTGCTTTTGTAATGGCATGTGATTTGTTAGGAAATATACGTCCTACAAATCATGTAGAATCAGGAAGATTAATTGAAAAAGACATTGAAAAAAGTTTAAAAACACGAAATTATAAATTATGGAAATTAGCTAGTTTTATAGTATAGAAGCAGATATAAAAAACGGAGATAAAATGAAAAAGATTTGTTTTTTTTCAGGAGACATTACAAGAAGTGGTGGAACCGAAAGAGTTGGAACAGTTATAGCAAATGAATTGCATAAAAGAGGACAGTTTGAAATAAGCATTGTTAGCTTATGGGAAGATAAGAAGAAGCTGTTCTTTCATTTGGAACAGGGCATAAAAAGAGATACATTATTTTCAGACCATGTTAGTGGAAAGAAAATATTAACTTATGTAAAAGCTGTTAAAAAATATGTAGAGAGCAATAGAATAGATGTGTTGGTAGATATAGATGGAATACTTGATTTGTATTCAATACCGGCATTAAAGAAAACGAAGTGTAAGTTAGTGTCATGGGAGCAGTTTAACTACTATGTTAATCCTTATGTAAGCTACAGAAAACTAACAAGAAAAATGGCAGCAAAAAAAGCAGATGCCATTGTAGTTCTTACAGATGAAGATAAACATTTTTATGAAAAAGAGACTGACGTGAAAACAAAATTAGTGAGAATTCATAATCCGATGCCTGGCAATGTTAATACTACAAGTTACAATATGGACAGCAAAACAATAATTAGTGTTGGCAGATATACAGAGCAAAAAGGATTTGACATGCTAATAGATGTTGCAAATCAAGTGTTCAGTAAACATTCTGATTGGAAATGGCTTGTTATTGGTGATGGCGAAGATAAATATGATTTGCAACAGAAAATAGAAAAATATAAATTGCAAAAAAATATTATTCTGAAAGAACACGTAGATGACATAAATGAATACTATAGGAAAGCTGCAATGTATGTTTTAACATCACGCTATGAAGGTTTCGGACTTGTTCTTACTGAAGCTAAGACGCAGGGGCTACCATGTATTAGTTTTAATTGTCCTGCTGGTCCAAAGGAGATAATTGCAGATGGAATCAATGGTTATCTGGTAGATTGTTTTGATATAGAACAAATGGCAGGGAAAATTAATGAACTTATAGAAAATGAGAATAAGAGAAAATTATTTTCTGAAAATGCGTTGGTTGGAACAGAAAAGTTTAACTTAGAACAAATTATTATTCAATGGGAAGAATTGTTAAATAAAATATAGGAGAAAAATGAAAACAAGGGATATAGAATTAGATTTTTTGAAAGTGATAGCTACACTTCTAATAGTATTACATCATTACCAGCAAGTATTAAATGTAAGATTTAAGCATTTCAATTTTTATGGTGGAAAATTTTATTTTGGATATTTGGTAGAATTGTTCTTTATTATAAGTGGAATATGCGCATATAGATGGATTCAAAATATAAATAAAGACAGTTCGTTTATAAATTTTTATTCAAAAAGAATTAGAAGGTTGTTACCACTTATGGTAGTTAGTGTTTTAGTGGATGTGATTCTGTGGGAGTTCTTTAAGAATACATTTAATATAATAGTAGGTCCAGATAATATAAGTATAAAAAATATAATTATATCGAGCTTAGGGTTTCAGGCTGGATGGGGATTCACAAATTCAATGATAAATAATCCTATGTGGTATATAAGTGTATTGTTGCTTTGCTATGTAATATTTTTTGTTATTACAAAAATAAGTAGGAGAATACATATGACACCATACATCTTGTATATGGTTATGATTTTTTGTGGAATTATAATATGTACATGTCAATTGCATCTTCCTTTTTTTAATGAATATTCATATCGTGGATATATATGTTTTTTTAGTGGAGTAATAGGTGGAAAAGTTTTAGACTCTAATTGGAGACTACATAATAAAAATAGTTTGTTTATTATTTCGTTGTTGTGTGGAAGTGTTTTATATTTTGAAAACGTTTATCAATATTATATGGTGGCTTTTATTATATGGCCTTCAATAATTTTAATGTTAAGAAATGAGAAATTTAACAAGTTAATCTGTTCTAGTTGTTGGAGCAATATGGCGAAGAGCTCTTTCAATATATATGTTTGGCATTGTCCGATATTGCATTTATTGGTTGGTGTAATAAAAGTGAATGATATTAAATGTTATGATACGGTTTTGTTTATGTTAATATCACTGGGAATAATAGTTGGGATAGGTATTCTGTCGTACATTTTTTTAGAAAAACCAATTCAAAATATTTTATCAAAGTGTATAAAAAAAGTTAGTAGAGTCAAGGAATAAAATATGGAAAAAATTTCAGTTATATTTCCAATATACAATGTGGAAAAATATTTAAAAAAAAGCATAGAGTCAGTCAGAAATCAAACTTATGAAAATCTTGAAATCATATTAGTTGATGATGGTTCAACAGATAATAGTGGAAAAATATGCGACAAAATCGCAAAGTCAGATGAAAGAGTTAAGGTTATCCATAAGCAAAACGGAGGACTTGCAACAGCACGAAATACAGGATATCAGGAATCAACAGGAACATATCTCATGTATATAGATAGCGACGATATTGTAAAGAAAGATGTTGTAAAGAACTGTGTTGAAGCAATTGAAAAAGAAGACTCAGACGTTGTGATTTTTGGATACGAAAAAGTAGACGAAACAGGAAATATTATCGAAACGTGCAAATGGAAAAAGGCAACGTACACTAATGAGCAAATGCTTGAAAAACTATATAATTCGATTCTAGAAATGTCTTTCGGTTATGCATGGAATAAACTTTATCGTAAATCAATAATAGATGAGTCAAAGATTCTTGGAGACGCAAAAGTAATTGATAGAGAAGATTTAATTTATAACTTGGAATTTCTTAATTATTGGAAAAAAATTACTTACATAGATTACGTTGGATATGAATATTTGCAACGAAGTACAAGTTTACTTCATAATTCTAATCTGGCAAGATTAAATGGAATTGAATATTTCGTAGAAAAAATATTTGATACAGAAATAAAAAATAATGAAGTAAAAAAGAAAGTTTTTAATATGGTTGTACTTCATTATATGGCGGATGCGATTACAAAAAATATTATTTGGAATGATGATTTGTCAGGAAGAGAAAAGAAAAAGCTGGTTAAGAAAATAATGGAAAGATGCAGTCATCAGGAAGAATTATATTTAGATAAAGATAATCCCAGATATTTGCAGCAGATGTATAAAAGTATTAAGAGTGGAAAAAGCGGGTACTTTTATTGGTATGTGAAGTTAGGAGATTGGAAGAGAAAGAGGAAAATTGATTGTTAGGCAATTGGAAAGTGGTGATGCTAAGGCGGTTCAGAATAATAGTCAAATGATGATAGAGAATTAGTGAATATTATGAGGTAAATAATTACTGCAAAAATAATCCTGAAAACTTGTATATGTTATCTATTGATAAATATTTCGATGTAACGGACAACGTTTTAAGTAATACTAGAACTGAATTTATATATGTAGGAACATGGTTGGCGAATAGTCCAATTGTTAATGGATATCTATGTAAATACAAATCTGAGGATTTAGCAGAACTACTTTTAAAAGGAAAAGGATTCTATATTTTAAATAAAAATTCTGATATAGAATCTGTTCAGCAGTATATGAATAGTCGTTTTAACGGAGTTGAGGTTAAGAAGGTCGATAGCATAAATCAAAATTACTATGTTTATAAATTTATAAAAAAATCAAAATAAAAGTTATCTAATAATGAAAGGGAAAACATATGATAAATTTTAACGAACCGCCATATACTGGCAATGAATTAAAGTATATGAAAGAAGCTGTAGAAAATTTAAAAATCTGTGGTGATGGTCCATTTACTAAGAAGTGTAACAAGTGGCTAGAAGATAGGTTTAATGCTCAGAAGGTTATGCTTACTACAAGTGGAACGTCTGCACTAGAGATGGCAATGCTTTTGTGTGATTTGAAAGAAGGAGACGAGGTTATTTTACCTAGTTACACATTTTCAAGTACAGCAACAGCAGCAGTTTTAACTAAGGCAAAGCTTGTTTTTGTTGATATTAGACCGGATACAATGAATATTGATGAGAAGAAGATTGAAGCAGCAATAACAGATAGGACAAAGGTTATTATCGCTGTTCATTATGCAGGTGTGGCATGTGAAATGGATACGATTATGGATATTGCAAAAAGTCATAATCTTAAAGTAGTAGAAGATGCAGCACAAGGTGTTATGAGTACATATAAGGGGAAGGCTTTAGGAACGATTGGTGATTTTGGTTGTTATTCTTTCCACGAAACAAAGAATTATTCAATGGGTGAAGGTGGAGCAATAGTTATAAATAATCCTGAGTACAATGAACAGGCAGAAATACTTAGAGAAAAAGGAACCAATAGAGCTAAATTCTTTAGAGGACAGGTGGACAAGTATACATGGATAGATTACGGAAGTAGTTATCTTCCAAGCGATTTGAATGCAGCATATTTGTGGGCACAGTTAGAAAAAGCAGATGAGATAAATCAGGATAGACTTAATTCATGGAATTATTACTATAATAATTTAAAAGAATTAGAGGATAAAGGCTTAATAGAATTGCCTGTTGTTCCAAAGGAATGTGAGCACAATGCACATATGTTTTATATTAAATTAAAGAATCTTGAAGAAAGAACAAGGTTTATAAAATATATGAAGGATAATGGCGTATTAACAGTATTTCATTATATACCACTCCATTCGGCTCCGGCTGGAGAAAAATTTGGACGATTTGATAGTAAGGATGAATTTACCACTAATGAGAGTGAAAGATTAGTTAGATTGCCAATGTATTATAAATTATTGAACAAAAATATTGAATATATAGTAAATCATATAAATGCTTATTTCGAATAGAAGGAGACAAAGATGGAAATATCAATGATAATACCATGCTATAATACAACACCTATAATATATGAGATGGTAGAAGAAATAAAAAAGGCAATGAAAAGTATAGAGGTTGATGAGTATGAGTTAATTTTAGTGAATGATTGTTCACCCAATCAAGATACAATTTTAATGTTGAAAGAAATTGTAAATAGGAATAAATTTGTTAAATTAATTGATCTGACAAAAAATACAGGACAAGCTAATGCACAGGTGGCTGCTTTAAACTATGTTTCAGGACAATATATTATTAATATGGATGATGACATGCAAACACATCCTCAGAACATTCCAAATTTATATCACAAAATTAAGGAGGGCTATGATTTAGTTTTAGGAAAGTATAAAAAAAAGAGACATTCATTGTTTAGAAATTTTTTGACAAAAGCTGATAATAAATTTGAAAAAGTGTTTATTGATAAACCAGAGGATATTGATTTTACAAGTTTTTGGATTGCACAAAAATATATAACAGATGAAATAAAAAAGTACAAAAATCCTTATTCTTTTATGGAAGGACTTTTTATTAGAAGTGCTGGTAAAATTTGCAATGTCGAAATAGAGCATTTTGATAGAAAAGAAGGTAAATCTGGATATAATTTAAAAAAATTAATTAAGTTGTGGTCTAATTTTACAGGATTTACAATACTACCATTAAGAATTGCAGATGCAATAGGCGGAATTACAGCGGTGTTGGGATTAATTTTTATGATAAAAATTATTATTAATAAAATTCAAGATCCTTCTATGCCAGTGGGATATGCATCAATGATGTCAGTGATTCTATTATTCTTTGGTGTAACAATTCTTTTAATAGGAATTGTTGGGGAATATATAGGACGAATTTTTATGTCGGTGAATGGAACACCACAATATGTAATAAAACAAAAATATGGATTTGATGAGGACGAATAATAATGAAAGAGCGAGTTTTGATCTTGGGTTCAATGGATGAGTTTGTAGAGTTAGTAAAAGTAGCAAAAAAAAGGGGATACTATACTATTGTTTGTGATGGATATGAGAATGGACCAGCAAAAAAAGAGGCAGATGGATTCTATAATATAGATGTAAGAAATGTAGATGAGATTGTAGGTGTGTGCGAAAAAGAAAGAATAACAGGTATTATGGGGAGTTATTCCGATGTTCTATTTGAACAAATAACCCATATTGCAAATAAAGCAGGGTTAAAATGGTATGTCAAACCTGAAAAATTGAAATACTATCGTGAAAAAGATAAAATGAAGATGGTATTAAGCAAGCTAGGAATAAAAACACCAAAAGCTAAAGTAATAAAAAAATATTTTTCAAAAAAAGACTTAGAAGGGTTGAAATTCCCTATTGTAGCAAAACCCATAAATGGGTATGGTTCTAAAGGAATAAAGATTATTAATAGTGACAAAGAAATTCAACATTTATTTGAGCAGGTAGTAGAATATAGTACTATAAAAGATAAAATAATTATTGAAGAATATATGAATGCAAGGGAATATAATTTAATGGGATTTGTGGCCGACGGGGAGGTTTTCATTATTGGCATAGGTGATAGAGAAAAGAATCCTATTCAGGGAAATTCCGTTCCATTACTCAATAGGATTGTATATCCATCAAAAAATATGGATGAAGTTTATGAAAAGGCAAAAGATGTTTTGAAGAAGTTTATAGATTATACAGGACAAAAATGGGGACCTTTGTGTATGCAGTTCTTTTTTGACACGGAATTGTATGTGTGCGAAATAGCTGGTAGATTTCTTGCGTATGAACACGAAATGATATCGTATGTTTCGGGATTAAATTATGAAGAACTACTTCTAGATTATTTATTTGATGAAGAAAAAGTAAAGAAAACTTTAATAAAACATTCACCATATTTTGGTAGGAATGTAGCAGGATTATATATGTTGGTTGAAAATGGAAAAAGAGCTAAAAACCAAATTTGTATAGATGAAATTGGAAAATGGAAAGGGGTTTTCGAAGCAAGAAAATATTACAACAATGGTGAAAAAGTTGATTTGTATAAAAAATCTTATTTTGCAAGATTTTTTATAGAGGCTGATTCAAGAAAAAAAATAGATGAATTATCCAAAAAAATATTTAAAAAATTTTCGATTATATCAACTGAAAATAAAGAAATTGCCACAAGATTTTATATAGAACAAAAAGAATAAATGAGGTGAATATAAGATGAAAATAAAAACATTATTTTTGCTTCATATAATGCTTATGATTTATTCTATGAGTGGTATTTTTAGCAAACTTGCAGCAGGACAAAAATTCTTAAACTTTAAGTTTTGTTTGTATTATGGATTGATAATTGTGCTACTCGGTTTCTATGCAATTGGATGGCAACAAATAATTAAGAGAATGCCATTAACTGCGGCTTTTGCCAATAAGGCAGTAACAGTAGTATGGGGAATTGTTTGGGGATTTATATTCTTCAATGAAGCAATAACACCCGGAAAAGTTGTTGGGGCTGTTCTTGTTATAGTTGGAATTGTAGTTTATGCACTTGCAGATAAGGAGGAGAACAATGAGTAGTACAGTTATAGCATATTTATGCGTATTGTTACTAGGCGTGTTCATTAGTGCCATATCTCAGGTGATGTTAAAAAAGGCAGCAATGAAGAAACATGATTCAGTAATAAAAGAATATTTGAATCCGTTAGTGATATTTGCATATGTGCTTTTTGTGGGTACAACCTTTTTATCAATAATAGCATATAGAGGTATTCCATTATCAATGGGACCAATATTAGAAGCAACAAGTTACATATACGTTACTATTTTTGGAGTAACAATTTTTAAGGAGAAAATTAATTTGCAGAAGATTATTGCACTAGGGTTAATAATTGGTGGAATAGTGGTTTATGCAATTGTGGGATAAAGGGAGAAGATGGTGAATAAGGAAATACAGAAGAAAAATTGGATTATTTTCGTAATTGGTTTAATAGGAATAACATTGTTTTCCATATGGAAAGCTAGATATGGATTTGGAGGCAAAGATGTATCGTTTTATTTAACAACGCCATATAGAGTTACATTGGGAGATAAGTGGTTTGTTGATGATTGGAATTTTACTCAATTATCTTCGATGATTATATATCCATTTGTAAAATTATATGTAACAATAATTGGTAGTACGGAAGGAATAATGATTAGTTTTAGATACTTATATATTATTGTTAATTTGTTGATAACTACCTATATCTATTCAAAATTAAAAAAATTTGGAATTGGTGCAATTATTGGAATGTGGATGTATTTTTTATTTGTTCCATTCAATAATATGATGCTATCCTATAATACAATGGGAATGATGTTTGGTTTCGTTGCATGTGTAATAATAGCATTTAATGACAATGGTTCGAAAATCAAATATGGATTAGCAGGTTTTTTCTTTGCAATGACTGTGTTGTGTCAGCCGTTATTAGCAGGAGTATATATAATAGTTTCGATATTTATATTGGTATTTAAACATAATGCATTAAAGGAATGGTTAAGTTTTTCTGTTGGCTGTATAATACCTGCAATACCAATATTGGGATATGCCGTTGTTTGTGTTGGTTTAAACAAACTAATAGGTAATATACCATATATGACTATGGAAATGAGTGTTGAGCATGGATTTGGTGGACTATATAATTTATTTAGGTCAGTTATCCAAATAATGTTCCCTAAATATTTGTTTAACATAGGTGGGATAAAAATAAATACTACATACATTTTTTTACTAATGTACATTGTAGGTGTAATACTAATATTATATTTTGTGATGAAAAAGAATAGAAAAACATTGTATAAAAATATGTTACTAACATGTTTAATCTATAACGTGGTATATGACCTAATGGTTGTGATTACCTGGAGGACCAACGCACTTAATATAATATTGTTGCCAGTTATAATTGGAGGACTGGTTTGCTATATATATGGTGAAAATACTAGATTAAAGAAATTGGTAAAGTTGACAGCACTTTGGGGCGTAGCGCATATTATTGGATATTTAACATCAAATGGTGGAATGGCAGTTTATAGTGTGGCATTATTTCCGTTATCAATTATTTCATTAATTTTTGTAGTATACGAATTAAAAGATGAAAAAATTATAGTTGGAATTTCAGCTACAATCTTAATAATTTCTCTAATCATAATGCGAGGATGTGCATTATTTCAGGATGATTCTGTTTTTGCCACAAATACAAAAATTACCTATGGACCAGCAAAAGGTATTACGGTTACAAGCAAACAAAAAGATGTTTATGACATAGTTTGGAAAAATGCAAAGAAGCTGGATCAATCTAGTGATAAAGTATGTATATTATCAGCGCATACATGGATGTATCTAATGATGGAAAAAAGAACATTGGAGTATGGAACTTATATGCCTTTCAAAATTGATTTAGTTTTGGAGAATAATGGTAATTATTTTAAAGAGAGAAATATTTATCCTGAAATTATATACATAGATAACGAATATGCACAAAATATGGAATTAGAGGAAATCTTAAAGAAAATTGGAATAACTAAATACAAGATACAACAGATACCAGAAGGTATCGTAATTAACGTTGAATAAAAAAGGATATTGATATGAAACGTATGGCAGTGATTTCAGCAGGTTTTGTACCTGTTCCAGCGGTAGATGGTGGAGCAGGCGAAGTGCTTACAACAGAGCTGATAAATGGGAACGAAATAGCTGGAGATTTTTTTATGGATATATATACAATAGAATCTCCAAAGCTTAACAAAATTAAATACAAGAATGCAGAAATAATTCAAGTACATATTAATCCAATTAGGTGGTTTTGGTGTAAAGCAAGAAATGCTTTTTTGAAGTTGTTTAAGTTTAAGTATCGTTTTATACCATATAACCAGGAATTGATACATAAATACTTTCGGGATAATTATGACATTATTTTGGTAGAGAACAATATGCAGGTGTTTGAAGATATATATAATCATGCGAAACATGGGAAAAATCACATGATTTATCATATGCATAATGACATAGATGGAACTACAAAACCTGAATACCTATGTAGATTTATTGCAGATAAGGCAGAGAAAATACTGACTGTAAGTGATTATTTAAAAAAGCATTTTAATCAGGTTGCACCAAATGACAAAACAGAAGTTTTTTATAATTGTGTGGATTTAGCAGTTTTTAATCCAGACAAACTTAAGAAAACAGCGGAGTTGAAGGAAAAATATAAAATCAATAATAATGATTTCGTGTACATGTATACAGGAAGAGTTTGTCCCGAAAAAGGAGTGTTGGAATTAATTAAAGCTTTTAAAAAAGTGTTAGCTAAGGTGCCAAATGCTAAGTTAATGGTTGTAGGTAGCAGATGGTATAATCAAATTGATAAAGATGAATATTTTAATTCTTTAATTGAAGAATCAGAAGAAATAAAGGACAAAATTATCTTTACAGGCTATATATATCCAGAGGATATGCCGGAAATATATGGTTTGGCTGACGTTTTAGTAATACCTACACTGTGTCAGGAAGCTTTTGGTATGGTGGCTCTTGAAGGGATGGTAATGAAGATTCCAATTGTTGCGACGTATTCGGGAGGAATGACGGAAGTTTTGGAAGGTGTAGCATATCTTGTGAAAAAAGATGAGTTGCTAGTGGAGAATCTTTCAAATGGGATGGTGGAATATTACAAAAATGTAGATCAGAGAAATAAGATAACAGAGAAAGCATATAGGAAAGTGACAGCAACTAGAGAGTTTAATAAAAATAATTATTATTCAGAGTTTATTCAGAAAATAAAAATATAGGTAATGAAAATGAAAGTAAGCATAATAGTACCTGTTTACAATGCAGAAAAGTATTTAGATAAGTGTGTTGAAAGCATAACAAAGCAAACTGAAGAAGATATTGAAATTCTTTTAATAGACGACGATTCTACGGATTCATCAGGCAGAATGTGTGAAGAATGGGCAAAAAAAGATTCTAGAATACGAGTGTTTCACATAGAAAATATTGGTGTATCTAATGCTAGAAATCAGGGAATCAAAAATTCTAACAGTCCATATATCATGTTTGTAGATAGTGATGATTGGATTAAAAAAGATATGGTGGAATGTCTGCTGAAAAACATTGAAGAATCCAAGTCACAAGCTGTGTTCTGTAATTATATAACTGTAAGTGATGGAGAAGAGATTTCATGCGAAGGTATATTAGAATACAAAGTATATCAGAGTGATGAAGTATCTAAGATAATCAGTAATATGTTTGGTGGAGGCAGGTACTATTCATCAATATGGCGTGGCATTTATGAACGAGAAGTAATAGAAAATAGTAACATTTATTTTCAAAATCTACAGTTCGCAGAGGATTTGGCTTTCAATTTAGAATATTTGCTGAATTGTAGCAGAGTTAAAATAATAAAAGATGAATTGTATTATTACAGAGTAAATGGTACATCAGCATTACAGTCATTAAAAAATAATGTAGATGAGATTCAGAAGGTACCGTATGAGATTTATTCCTTAATAACAAAGTATAATTGTTTAGAAAAATATAGTGCGGAGATGCTTAGCGAGTTGTCTTTGACGGTTAAGAGACTATTTGACATTAATAATAAGTATTCTAACTTTAAAGTAAATGCAGCAAATTTTAGAAAATGGAATTTTAAAGAAATAGAGAAATATTCAAATAACGACAGAATATCTAAAATGTATTTTCAAAGAAAATGGATAAAGTTGTATGTTTATTTGTGGATTGAGAAAATTAAAAATCATATACATAGAGAATAGTTGGAGAAACAGATGAAGATAGCAATGATTACTCCTGGGTATTTGCCTGTTCCGGCCGTAAAAGGTGGAGCTGTTGAGGTCTTAATAGAAGAATTACTAAAGGGAAATGAAATAGAAAATAAATGCACGATAGATTGTTACACAATTGATGATGAAAATATCCAAAAAAGAGGCTATAGAAATACAAATATTAAAGTAGTAAATATAAAAACATTTACAAGGATAAAAAATAAAATAGTTAATAGTCTGTATGCTTTATTTAAAATAAAAAAATGGAGAACTTCTTTTTCCAGAGAACTTATTAAGTTACTAAAAAAGGAAAGCTATGATTATATAGTAATACATAATAATACTATGGCGTACAGGGACATCTATGAAAAAACAGCCAATAAAAATAATTTGATTTACGTTTTACACAATAACATTGGTGATGACCCAAATCATATAATCATCGCAAAATTAATTGGAAAAACAGCAAGAAAAGTATTAGCAGTTAGTAATTATACAAAGAATGATTTTATAAAAATAACAGGATCAAAAAATGTAGATGTATTATATAATTGTATAGATTTTAAAAGATATTTGGTTAAGATATCCCATAAGGAAAAACAATATATGAGAGCGGAATATGGAATTAGTAGTAAGGACTTTGTTTTCATATATAGCGGAAGAATAGATATTTATAAAGGAGTCTTGGAATTAGTAAAAGCTTTTAAGAAAATAAATAGAGAAGATGTAAAATTGTTAGTTGTTGGAAAATCGTGGTTCGGCGATGAAAATGTTAAGGATGAATATACTTGCAAAGTACAGAAAGAAGCAGAAAAGGTTAAAGAAAAAATTATATTTACTGGTTTTGTTGATCCTGAGCGAATGCCTTTAATGTATCAAATGGCAGATTGTTTAGTGGTGCCTTCTATTTGGGAAGAACCATTTGGAGTGGTTGCTTTGGAAGGAATGGCATCAGGACTTCCTTTGATTGTTACTAATTCTGGAGGCTTGCCCGAAATTGTTAATGACAAATGTGCAGTTATTGTTAATAAAGAAAAAGATATTGTCAATAACTTAACAGACGAGATGAACAAAATGATGATAAATGAGGAAAAAACTAAAAAAATGGGGGAATATGCAAGAGAAACTGTACAAAGTGTACCAGCGTATGATTCGAGAAATTATTTTAGATTTCTTCTGGAAAAAATAATTAACGAGTAGGATTAAATATTCATTATAAAGTGTAAATAGAAAAGTATAAGGAAAAGAACATTATGAAGATTGCGATTGTTACTAGAGGAGAATTACCAATTCCAAATGTTAAGGGTGGTGGTGTTGAAACATTAATAACAGCATTAATTAAAGAAAATGAAAAAAGTAATAATGAAATGACAGTATTTTCGTTATATGATGAAGAGGCTATTGAAGCTTCAAAACAATATAAAAAAACAAAATTTGTTTTTTTACCTTTTAGTGAAAGAACAATTATGGATAGAATTAGAGCTAGATTGTTACGAGATTTTCCAAGAGAATCCCCTTTGAGCTTTTCTAAAATTGCAAAGATAATTGAAAAGGAAAAATTTGATAAAATTGTAATTGAACATTCACCTTGGCAATTTCCGTTTTTTGTAAAAAAATTTGGGAAAAAAGTCTCACTACATTTACATAATGATTGGATAAATAACAATTGGTCAGGGAATTATGCAAAGAGATTAAGAAAAGCAATAAATGATTCTAATGGTGTTATCACAATAAGTAAATTCCTTGAAAAAAGAATAATGACACTTGGGAAGATTAATAGTAAGAAAATTAATTTGCTATATAATGCAACAGATGTACAGCTATTTTCAAAAGTTCTTGATATAAAAGAAAAAGAAAAATTAAAGAAAGAGCTAGGATTTTCTAGGGATGATATTGTTTTAATTTATTCAGGCCGACTGTGCAGAGAAAAAGGTGTGTTAGAATTGATAAATGCATTTAATAAGCAGAATAGTTCAAAGTTAAAATTATTGATTGTTGGTTCTGTATCGTTTGGAAAAACAACTTATGATGAATATACAGATAGTCTAGCTAAAATTATTGAGAAAAATTCTGATAGAATAAAAACAACTGGCTATGTTGCATATGAGGAAATGTACAGATATTATGCAATTGCCGATATTCAAGTGATACCGTCTGTATGGGAAGAACCTTTTGGATTGGTAGCAATTGAAGGTATGTGTCAAGGATTACCAATAATATGTACAAATTCTGGAGGGTTGCCAGAAGTTGTTGATGATAGTTGTTCGATTATAATAGATATGAAAAAGATAAATTTGCAATTACCATTGGAGATAGAAAAATTGACTAATGATTTTATGTTGAGAAAAAATCTTGGTGAGAATTCTAGAAAGAGAGTTTTACAACATCGCGAATACTGTTATAAAGAATTTTATAATAAATTTATTGAGTTAATATAGGAAAGTAGCGTGTGAAAATATATAAAAAATATAAATACAATTATATTTAGGAGTTTATTAAAAGATGAATAAAATAAGTGTTATTATTCCAGTTTATAATGCTGAAAAATATATAGATAAATGCTTAAAATCAGTCATAAATCAAAGTTATAAAAATCTAGAAATTATTATTATAGATGATAAGTCAAATGATAAAACTTTTTCAATTTGTAAAGGATATGAAAATAAAGATAGAAGGATTAAGCTGTTAAAGAACAATGCTAGAGGGGTTGCTTCTGCTAGAAATTGTGGGTTGGAGCAATCAACTGGAACATATATAACGTTTGTGGATAGTGATGATTGGTTAGAGAACAATATGTATGAAAAAATGATCAAGTATATTGAAGACAATCACGTTGATTTTGCCTTATGCGGAGCGTTTATTAATAATAAAGATTTCGAAGTAGAAAGAAGCAATTCTGAAACAACTGAGATACATAGTGCAGAATATTTTATAAAAAGAATATATACGAAAAAAAATATTATGTTTAATTTATGGAATATGGTTGTAAGAAGAGAAAATGTAGAACATATTAGAATGGATAATAGAATTTGGTTGGGAGAAGACAATCTATATATTCTTGAAATGCTTATAAATGCAAAGAAGGGGGTAATAGTTAAGGATTGCCTATATCATTATTTTCAGAATGAAGAAAGTCTTACGCATAATGTACAACATGTTACTGAAAAAAATTTTTCAGGCTTATATTCAGTTGAAGAGCAGGCAAGGTTGTTAAACGAATTCTATCCCAAAATTGGAGAGGCGTATCGATTTATAATTTTAAGAAATTATGTGAATACATGCCGAGAAATGGCACAGGACGGATTTCACGAAAAAAAATGGATAAAGTTTATGAAAAAAAGAATTAGAAAGGAATTATTAGGAGGTGGTATTACTTGTAAAAATGCCATAAAAAAATCAGTTATAAATGGTATTATTATAAGTATAAACTTCAATGTTTTCTATTATATATATAGATATTTACATAGAATAGAAATAAAAAATGAGGACAAATAAATGAAAATTGGAATTGTTACTATTACATTAGGACAAAATTATGGAAATAGATTACAAAATTATGCGGTTCAACAAGTGCTAAAAAAAAGAAATTATAAAGTTAGAACTTTTAGAGAAAAGGAATGGAATAATACATTTAGTTACAGAGTAAAAGCGCGGATTAGAAAAAAGACAGGATACCATTGGAATAAAAAAAGCGAAAGAATAGAGAAGTTTGAAAAGTTTAACAAACGGTATATCAAATTCGATAAACATTTTTTGAAAAGAAATGGAAAAAATATGAAATTTGAAAAAAAATATGACAAGTTTGTTGTGGGAAGTGATCAGGTTTGGAATACAAAATTTGATATAATTGGAAAAGAGTATTTTTTATCGTTTGTTAAAAATAAGCCAAAGATATCTTTAGCTGCTAGTGTGGGTTTAGATGTAATTGACGAAAAAATTTATTCATATAAAAAATTTTTAGAACAATTTAAAGGAATTTCCGTAAGGGAAGAAAAGGGCAAGGAGATATTGGGACAAGTAATTGATAAAGATATCAAGGTTATTTTAGATCCAACATTGATGCTTGATGTAGAAGAGTGGATACAAATTGAGGAAAAAGTGCCTAATATTGCTGATGACTATATTTTTTGCTATTTACTAGGTAATTATAGCATCGAATATACAAATAAAATAAGAGAATATGCAAAAGAGAGAAATATGAATGTATATTTTGCTTGTGCAGATCAGGAAATAGATGCAATAAATGTAAATAATACAGAATTTGCATTTTCACCAGGGGAGTTTGTGTATTTAATACATAATGCAGAAAAGGTTATAACAGATTCATACCATGCGGTTATTTTAAGTTTGTTATTTAAGCGTAATTATATTGTTATAGATAGAAAAGATTTCAATTCAAGAATGAAAAGCAGATTCGAAACTTTAGCAGAGACATTTAAAATAAAAAGTATGTTTTGCGAAAATGATGATTTTTCCCAAAATGCGCAGGTAGATCAAGAAAATTTTAAAAGTGAATTAAAAATGAAACGAAACGAATTTAATGAGTTTGTAGATAAATATATTTAAAAATGGAGTAATACAACATAAAACATATGAAAATCGAAAGAACAAAAAACGCAACAAGAAACATAATATATGGAGTTCTCCTAAAAATTTATCAATTATTAGGACCGTTCATTTTAAGAACTATATTTATATACACATTAGGCATGGAGTATTTAGGCTTGAACAGCTTATTTACCTCCATTTTGAGTGTGCTTAATTTAGCGGAATTGGGAGTTGGCTCAGCCCTTGTATTTAGCATGTACAAGCCAATTGCTGAAGATGACAAAGAGAAGATTTGTGCATTAATGAATCTGTATAAGTTATATTATAGAATTATCGGTGCTGTAATCTTTGTAATAGGACTTATATTAGTGCCGTTCATTCCTAATTTAATTTCGGGAAGTGCACCGGAAGATATAAATATTTATGTTTTATATTTAATGAATTTAGGAGCAACAGTTTTATCTTACTGGTTGTTTGCATATAAAACATGTTTATTTGGTGCACATCAGAGAAATGATGTAACTGCCAAAGTAACTATGATTTCATCTACTTTGCAGTATATAATACAGGCGGTGCTATTAATAATTGTGGCTAACTACTATTTGTATCTGGTAATTACGCTTGTAACAGGTGTGTTTAATAACTTATATGCAGCATGGAAATGCAATAAAATGTTCCCTAATTACAATGCAAGAGGTCATTTGGATAAGTCAGAAGTGAAAGTAATTAATGGAAAGGTTAGAGATTTATTTACCGCTAAGGTTGGTGGAGTAATTGTAAATTCAGCGGACTCCCTAGTAATTTCAGCGTTTTTGGGCTTATCGGTATTAGGAATATACAATAACTATTATTATATCATGAGTTCTATTATGGGATTTATAGCTATAATTTTTAGTTCGTGCATGGCTGGAATAGGAAACAGTTTAGTGACTGATTCTATAGAAAAAAATTATAGAGATTTTAAGATGATGACTTTTATTGTTGGCTGGTTAATAATTTTTTCTACAACGGGATTTTTATGTCTATATCAACCATTTATGGAAATTTGGGTAGGAAAAAATAATATGTTTGGTATAGATATAGTTGTTTTGTTCTGTATATATTTTGTTGTGTGTGAATTGTCAATGATATGGGCAACATATAAGGATGCTGCAGGAATGTGGCATGAAGATAGGTTTAGACCTTTGATTGGAGCAACAGCTAATCTAATAATGAACATACTTATGGTCAAATTTTTAGGTTGGGGAGTATATGGAATATTAGCATCTACCATAATAAGTTATTTATTAATATCGATGCCTTGGCTAATTTATAATTTATCAAAGGTATTATTTAAAAGAAGCTTAATTCCGTATGTAGGGTACATTTTAAAAATATGTTTGGTAACTATAGTGTCGAGTTTGGTTTCATATAGGATATGTTTATTAATTAATACTAATATTTATTTGAATCTAATTATTAGATTAGTTATAGTTATTATTATATCAAATTTATTTGTGTATATTATTTTTAGAAAAAATGAGGAATTTAAAGAAACAAAAAATCTTATTAAAAGGATTTTGGGATTTGTAAAAAAGGAAAAATAGGATATGGAAGAGTTTACATTATGCAACAATTTAAAAATACCTAAAATAGGATATGGTTCAGCAATTGTGCTTACATATATGTATGGGAGTTATACTAAAAAGACAATTATAAAATATTGGATAAGGAATTTTATAAAAAATAAAAAACAGTATCAGAAGGATAAAGGGATTAAAAAAGTGTTGAATTCAATTAATGGTAAAATATTAATTGATACATCAAGAGCTTATGGCGGAAGCGAATATGCAATAGGAAAAGCAATAGAAAAAAGTGGAAGAGAGAATTTTTTTGTAGTTACTAAATTGTGTAATGCGGATCAATTTAATCATAGCGTTCAAGAAGGATTTAATAATAGTTTGGAACAATTAGGAATAGACTACGTTGATTTATATTTAATGCATTGGCCTGTGGAAGGTGAATATATTGAATCTTGGAAAGAAATGGAAAGAATATATAAATCAGGTAGGGCAAAGGCAATAGGTGTTTGCAACTGCAACATATGTCATTTAGAAGAAATCAAGAAATGCGCAGACATAATGCCTATGGTAAATCAATTCGAATGTCATCCTTTATTTACGCAGGAGAATTTGCGAAAATATTGTAAAGATAATAATATACAAGTAATGGCATATACGGCAACTGCCAGGATGGACGAGAGATTGAATAAAACTATCATTCCCAAATTGGCGGAAAAGTACAATAAAACTATGGCACAGATTATTATTAGGTGGCATATTCAAGTGGAAAATATACCATTAGTAAACACATCTAGCGTTAAACATATTAAAGAAAATTTTGATGTATGGGATTTTAAATTAACACAAGAAGAAGTAGACAAAATTTCAGCAGTTAATATTAACAGTAGATTAAGATATGATCCAGAAAATTGTGATTTTACACAATTATAGAAAGAGGAAAATATGATAGATAACATAAAAAAGGAACAGTGCACAGGGTGTAAAATGTGTGCTGATATTTGCCCGGTAAATGCAATTAAATATAAATGTGATGATGAGGGATTTTGGTATCCTATAGTGGATTATACTAGATGTATAAAATGTAATAATTGTAAAAATGTATGTCCTTCGCTTAATATAGAAAAAATACAGCAAAAACAGTGTATTAAAGTTTATTCTGCATGGAGCAAGTCAGATGATGTAAGGATTTCTAGTACATCTGGTGGCGCTTTTTTTGAAATAGCGTTGGCATTTATAAAAAAAGGTGGAGTCGTTGCAGGTAGTGCATATGGTGATGATTGGAAATCAGCATACCATATGATAGCAAGAAATGAAGAAGATTTAAATAAAATAAAAGGTTCAAAATATTTTCAAAGTGATACAGAAAATATATATCAAAAAGTAAGAGATGAACTTGATAAAGGAACGGATGTGCTGTTTTGTGGAACACCGTGTCAAAACGCGGCACTTAGTATGTTTTTGAATAATAAATATAAAAATATTTATTATATGGATTTTATTTGTAGAAGTATTAATTCACCTAAAGCATTTGCTGCGTATATTGATGAACTTGAGGAGAAATACGGTTCAAAAGTTAAGAAAGTGAGACTTAAAGATAAAACAACAGGTTGGCAAAGTTTGGCTACAAAGGTTGAATTTGAAAATGGTGAAATAAGTTTACATGATAGAAATGATGATTGGTGGGTTAAAGGATTTATCTATAATGATTTATATACTAGAGAATCGTGTTATCATTGCCAATATAAAAAATTGCCAAGATATGTAGCAAATATTAGCATAGGTGATTTTTGGGGAATACAAAATAAGTCGAGGGATGATATGTTTAAGGGAATCTCTGTAATTATCGTAAATGATGATAAAGGTCAAAGGTTAGTGGATCAAGTTGGAGATAGATTTTTAAAAAGAGAGATGCATATCAATGATGTACTTCCAGGGAATGTAGCATTATTAAGCAATCCTGTTAGAACCAAGAAACAAGATAAATTTTTTGAATTAATCAAGAACAAAAAGTTTAGTCAGGCAGTATCAGAATGTATTGAGGAGCCTTCTACAAAGAAGATTATAAGAAAGACTAAAAGGGCTATAAGAAGAATATTACATATTGGAAAGCAAATTATCATTAATCCACAGGAAATATCATGGCACAAATACTTCTATTATAATTATATGTGTAAGAGTGTAATACGAGAAGGTAGTGCAAAAATAATTCCTTATAAAAATGCAATAATTAATATAGATAAAACTGCAAAAGTTTATGTTCGTGGAAGAAATATTGAAATTGGAATTAATAAATTAAAAGGTTCTAAGACAGAGACGCATGTAAGAATTGAGGCTAACGCTATTTGGGAGTCAAATAATGGATGTGGATTGTTTTACAATACGGTATTTGAATTAAAATCAAATGCAAAATTTACAAGTGGTTATTTTACAGCTAATGGTGGAAGTGTAATTATAGCGAAGAAGAGGATTGTATTTGGAGAAAATGTAATGTTAGGCAGAAACATCATTGTTTATGATAGCGATTTCCATAAGGTATATAATTCAGAAGGTGATTGCTCAGAACCTAAAGAAGTTGTTATAGAAGATAATGTATGGCTAACATCTAATGTTACAGTATTAAAGGGCGTTACAATCAAGAGTGGTTCTTTAATAACAGCTCAAACATTAATTAGGAAAGATATTCCAGAAAAATCAATTGTAAGTGGTGGTGCATCTGGTAAAGTGATTTCAAACACAGCACATTGGGAAAGATAATAGTGTTAGAATATTTCATAGCCCCCACCCAAAGGAGAAATCATGAAGTACATTAAATATATAATAATTGTTATTTTTTTAGCAGCAACAATTACATATACAATCAACTGGGCGTATACCAAATCTCACACCAATGAGAGCGCACCGGTTATATCTGTAGATAATGCAGGTCAGGTTAAAAAAGTATCGGTCAAGGACAAGGATGCTTTATTAAAAGGTGTTGTTGCAAAGGATAGCAAAGATGGTGATATTACATCAAGACTTGTTGTGGAGTCGATATCCAAATTTGTGGATAAGAAAAATCATATTTGTAATATTACATATGCAGTTGCCAATTCAAGAGGTGTAGTAACCAAGGCAACGAGAAAAATTCAGTTTACAGATTATAAGAAACCAAGATTCGTTTTGTCGCAGTCCTTGTGCTTTGAAACAGGTACAGATGTTGATGTTAAGTCGGTTATTGGAGCAACTGATGTGTTCGACGGCGACATTAGCAGAAAAGTAAAGATTTTGTCAAAGGATATTTCGACAAATATTTCAGGTGATAATACTATTACGGCTCAGGTAACTAACAGTTTGGGCGATACAGTGAAATTAAAAGCGGTTGTAGTTATTAAGCAGGATAATAATTTAAGCCCTGTAATTAAGTTGTCGCAAAACATTGTTTACACAAAGGTTGGAGAGTCTTTTAATCCAAAGAAATATATTCAAAGCGTAGAGGATAATAGTGGAAAAGAGATTTCCAAAAACAATGTGCGTGTAACAAGTTCGTCTGTAAAAACAAAAAAAGCAGGTTGCTATTTAGTTGAGTATTCTGTAAAAGATTTAAGTGGAAATGAAGGAACAGCCTATTTGACAGTTATGGTTGAAGAGTAGCGAGGTTTAACAATGAAGAATAAAATTATTAATTTACGAAATATAGATTTGTTTAGCTTAGCCAAAGATGTTATTAGCAGTTGGTGGATAATCGTTATGGTGGTAGCAGCAGGAGTCATGTTTACCCATGCTTATATTAGCACTACTTATGTTCCTGAATATACAAGTACAGGTATTTATGTAGTTACACCAAAGCAAAGCACAGGCTATGTTTATACAAATAAAATTTTTGCACAAAACGTTGTGGGAATTTTTCAGAATTTAATGAATTCTGATATTATGAATAATAAAATCAAAGAGGACTTGCATGTATCGTCTTTAGATGCAACTATGAATGTTTCCCTAATTGAAGAAACTAATTTAATGAAAATTTCAGTTACATCAAAAGATCCTATTTTGTCATTTAAGACAGTAGGAGCAATTATGGATAATTATGCAGATCTGTCAGCGTATTTAACATCTGATGCAGTATTTGATCCTCTTGAGGCACCTATTGTGCCTACTTTTGCAGACAATTCACTTATGCCTAGAAAGAAATCTCTTCAGGTAGGTGGCATATGTGGGGTAATCACGCTTCTTGGATTATGTTTGGTTAGTATTTTAAGAAGGACAATTAAGACCGAGGCAGCAGTTGAAGAACAGCTTAATACAGAACTCTTTGGAACAATTTATCATGAAAATAAGAATAAAACCATGAAATCAAAGATTGTACAAAGTGTTAAGGCGTTGCTTATTACCAGCCCTATTATTACAACCAAATTCATTGAGGCATTTAACAATATAAGAATAAAACTAGAGTATGAGCATGACAGAAAGCCATCTAAAAATGTTTATCTTATATCCAGCGTTTGCGAGAATGAAGGTAAGTCTACAGTAGCCCTTAATATTGCCTTGTCTCTTGTAAAAGAAGGCAAGAAAGTTATTGTTATTGATGCAGATATGCGTAAGCCTGCCATTTGCAAAATGCTTGATATTCCAAAAGAGCAGGTAACTGATATGGTAAGACTTTTACAGGGGGAATGTGGTTTAGATCAAACCATGTATCGTGATAGGCAGGGGCTTAATCTTGTTATGTCCACAAAGGGCCATAGTAGCACTTATGAATTTGTAAAATCAGGTGCCATGAAGGACTTAATTAAAAAGTGTAGAAAATTTGCAGATTTTGTAATTATAGATACACCACCAATGTCATTACTTTCAGATACGGAAGCGTTGCTTGATGATGTTGATTTTTCATTGCTTGTAATCAGACAGGATTTTTCTTATGAAAAAGATATTGAAAACTGCATTAATATTATGAATGATGCAGATAGCAGATTCTTAGGCTGTATTTTAAATGATTATAAGAAGTTCAAAATAAGAGAAACTGCAAGTGTATTTAAGAATTTTGAAGATGGGGAGGAGGTTGCTCATGAATAGTTATAATACTAGGAAAGCTGTTGATAAGGAACCTATGGACCTGTCTCAGATTATTTCCAATTTTTTTAAGGCATTAAAAAAACTCTGGATAATAATGGTAGTTGCCATTATAGCTTGTGGATTTATTGGTCACCATAATTATTCGGCGGGCTATTCACCTAATTATGAGACAAAGGCAACTTTCTCAATTACAGCAGCACAGTATGATGGTCGAGAGGACCGTTCATACACCAACAATACCCAGTTGGCATCTATTTTAGGTGTAAGTTTTAATTACTTAATTAACAACGAAGTTTTTTATGAGGTAATTAAAAAAGACCTGAACATTGACTATATGCCATCAACTATTACAATTTCGGCTGTACCTGATACAAATATCTTAAGTATAGTTACAGCAGGTCCTAATCCACAAATGAATTATAAGGTGGCACAGTCTGTAATGAAAAATTATGGCAGTGTGGCAGAATTTGTAATTGGTGACACAAAGCTTGAGGTGTTAGAAGAACCGGTTGTTGCTGAAGAACCAACGAATCCATATTCACCATGGAAGCAGACTATTATATATGCTTTCATTGGTTTATTAATTGGAATTGTACCAAGTATTATTTACGGATTTTTCGTTAGAACTATTAGAAACAGGGAAGATGTTGAGAAATATCTGAATGTAAATTTTCTCGGCATTTTGCCGGGAGTTTCTCTTAATCAGAGAAAAAATAAATTGAAGAACTGCTCTATTTTAAATAAAGCTGTTGGTTTTAGATATTTAGAGGCTATGCGTTCTGTAAACTCAAGATGTGAAAGGGAGTTTACAAAGCAGGATGCCAAAGTGATTTTGGTAACAAGTACAGTTAAAGGTGAAGGAAAAAGCACAGTAGCATTAAATCTTGCTTATTCTTTATCTAAAAGCCAGCATACAGTTATGTTAATTGATGGAAATTTACGTTCTCCATCTTTATACAAAATGGTAGAACAGGAAACCTATGACTTTAAGATGGATGATTTCCTTGAAGGAAAATTGAAAAGTAGTGGCGCCATTGTAAATTTAAAAGGAACGAGAGTACTTATGCTTGCACCAACAATGCCATCAAAGGATCCTGTAAAACAGCTTAACTCAGAGGCAATGGGCAACTTCATTACTAATGCGGCGAAAAAGGTGGACTATGTTATTATAGATACACCTAGATGTAGCGATTTGTCAGATGCAGCAGTTCTTGCAAAACACAGTGATGGTGTAATTTATGTGGTAAAAGAAGACTGCGCAAAAGTAAATAAAATCATTGACACAATTCAGGAATTTTCATATACGAGAATACCGATTTTAGGTTGTATTTTAAACGGCTCTGCAGGAAAACTTAATATTACATACGGCTATAACTATGGAAAACATTATGGTTATGGCTATCGAAAAGGATATGGCAGCAAGTATTACGGAAAGTATGGCTATAATTATTATAGTGGTTATGGCACATACGGTGATTACGATGATGAAGAAAATCCTGTTCCTGGAGGCTACGGAAAAGTTTCAGAAAAAGAATTCGGAGCCAAAGAGCAAAGTGTTTCAAATAAAATTTATGTAAGAACCACTGACCGCCAAAAAGAGAAAATGGCAAAAAAAGCCGGAGAAGAATTTGAAAAATACACTAAAGAAATAGATGGTGAAGATACAAAGAGTAGGTAATAAGCATTTTTATGTAATAAGAAATTTCTCTATGATTTCTTATTACATAAAAATTGTTCTACTGGGGATGTACCCTGGTGTGAAAAGAAAATAGTTTCTGATGTTTTTAAAGATTAAATACAACTTATTTAATCAATCCACATATTGTAAAAACTGCTTTTGTATCTTTAATGTCATCATCAGTTAATGATTTTATTATTTTAAGTTTCTTTTTGCTTTTATAATTAAAACGAATTATTCTTTCAATATTAAGCCTAATCCAGTATATAGGAAGAAGCCATTTGTGTTTCTTTAAGAAAGAGCCATAGAAATTTATCATTACATTAATGGAGGGAAAAATCTTGGCAATAAGGGATGTTTTGTCCTTTCCAAGTTTTACTAATGCCCCGGATTCCTGGTTCTGGGAATTTCCAAAAGCTCCACCAAGAAAAATATACTTAGTCAAAAGTTCAATGTCCTTATTGTTTTGAAAATTATTTTCTCCCTTAAACCAATATAAACACAAATTTTCTATAGTATTCTTAAACTGCAAAACATCAAGTGATTCAAGAGTAGAGTCTATCAAATCTGAATTTTTTATATAGTTGTTTTCCTTCATAATATACAAATCAAGAAAATGTTTAATTCCAATTCCGCCATTTAAGAAGTGCTTTGCCATGTGTACAATATGGTAAATGTAAAAGTCTTCTTTAGACATTAAGTATTCATTTGAGCTATCATCGGCACGCGTGCAACGTTCCCAAATATTTTCAAGATAATTATACCAAACAGTGTAGCCAACATCCATTAAGGACAGCTGCATTTCCACTAAAATACCTGTGTGCTTATGTATAAAACAAACATCTTTGGCACTGCTGTGAGCAATTTGATAATCCATATTAAAGAAAAGTTCTTTTACCTTCTTGAAATTAGCATTTCGAAAAAGAATATCAATGTCATTCATTGGTCGCATAGAAGAGTCCATGTACATATTTCGTAAGACGCTTCCCTTCAAAAAAATATAATCAATATTATTGTATGTTAATATTTGCTTAATTTTTTCAAATTCATGAGTTCTATTAGCATCTAAAACCAAATTCTTCTTATATTCAAAAGTGTATTCCTCTAAATGAGCAATATTTTGTTTGTAATTGTCAGGCAATTTTGAAATGCCATAATATAAAGTTGAAGGGATTTTGTGAAGATTTGCAAATTTGTAAATAACATCCCAATTAATCCTGCTATCAGCAGGCTTAGGAGTTTCATTTGTAACTGCACATTTTAATAAATGCAAAAAATAGTTTATTTCTAATTGGTATTTCATAATAATATAACTCTTTTCTGAAAAATAAATTGTTAATTAATATATATGAGATTTTAACTGCAAATTAATTTAAAGTATAAAATATCAAAATAATAAAGGGATGAGATTTAAGTCTCATCCCATAAATTCTATTTCCTAATCATCTGACATTGGAATTCCACGATGTTCAACGGAAGTTGAGAAAACTATCTGAGTCTTAGTACTTCCAAAAGTTTGTAACTCGCCGATGAAATGGTCTAATTCCTCTGTGCTCTTGAACATTACTTCAACAAGCATTGCATAATCTCCTGTAACACAGTTACATTCAACAACGTTGTTGCAGCTCTTAATATATGGATAGAAATCCTTTTTCTGATCAGGATTGACTTCCAAATTAATAAAAGCCTTAATGTGATACCCAAGCTCTGCCGGATTAACCTTTGCAGTGTAGCCTGTAATAATTCCTGCATGTTCTAGTCGCTCAATTCTTGCTGAAACAGCAGGAGAAGATAAAAAAACCTGGCTCGCAATAGTTTTAAGGGGGGTGCGGGCGTTTTCGTGAAGAAGTTTAATTATCTGTTCGTCGATGTGATCTAATTCATGTCTCATATGCGTACTCCTTTCATATTTTTCAGTTATATTTAATTTTGTAAAGTAAAAACTTCACAAACCAACTAAAGTATAACATAAAAGTTAAGAAAAATAAAATACCAAATTGAAAAACAGAATATCTCAAGAAACAAAATATAATAATGTTAAATATTAATAGAAATAGACTGGAAGTTTATTGACATAAATATGCATTTAAGTTATATTTGATTTGAGGAGGAAATAACTTAATGTATAAAATTAGTTTTTATAAGGATAAAAAAGGAAATGAACCTGTAAAAGAGTATATTATTTCCTTGAAAGCAAAAAATACTAAAGATAGCCTGATAAAACTAAACAAAATCCAAGATTATTTGAATATTTTAAGACAAAATGGAACTAGGGCAGGAATGCCATTTATGCGTCACCTACAAGGTGACATATGGGAATTAAGACCGTTGAAAGACAGAATTCTGTTCTTTGCATATGATGGAGATAATATAATTTTATTATCACATTTTAAGAAGACAACACAGAAAACACCACAAAGGGAAATAAAAAAAGCTAATAAATTAATGAAGGATTATATTGAAAGGAGCAGGGATTATGAGTAAGGCAAAAATAAATCCAAGAGGTTCATCTTGGGATGAATTGGAAAAACAATTATTTACGCCAGAGGAAATTGCCGAAAGTAAAGTACGTGTTGACATTATAAGTGAAATGATAAATGCAAGAGAAGAGAACGGTATTACACAAAAGCAACTGGAAGCAATGAGTGGAATAAAGCAACCTGTAATTTCAAGAATGGAAAAAGGAGTTACGGATCCACAGTTATCAACTGTTTTGAAGATATTAAATTCTTTGGGAAAAACTCTTCAGGTTGTACCAATGAAAAGAAAGTAAGTAAAAGTAGCATCTGGAAGAAAGAAAAGTTAGAGTCTACCAGATGCTATTTTCATATAATAAGAAATTAGCTATTGTGCTAAAATATGTTTTTGCAGAAGATACATTATCACGAAGAGAAAATAATAGCGGAAACAATATTCTTTACCTAAACTTAATAAATTGTAGAAAAAGCACATTAAAACTTAATAAAATTAACTTTTATTAGTTGAAACATTACATAATTAATCACGACTAAAAACCTTTATAGACAAAAGGTACAAAATATTTTCACTTTATATGGTGAAAAATCGGAAATTTGAAATAAGAAAAAATTATTGAAATAATCAACCTTTGATGATAAAGTATTGAAATATCTCGAAAGTTTGTTATAATTTTAACAATACCGTGTTCAAAAAAAGATAGAGTGAGCATGGAAAAAGACAATGGAGAAAAAATCACTTCATTAATATTGAAAGGAGAAAACATGGAGAATTTAATTTATTTAGCTCCAATCGCTGGTATCATAGCTGTTATTTTTGCAGGAATTAAGGCAGCAATGATTAACAAAAGCGATGCAGGAAATGAAAAGATGAAAGAAATTTCCGGCGCTATTGCAGAAGGTGCAAAGGCATTTTTATTCTCAGAATATAAGATTTTAATCGTATTCGTTGCCATACTTTTCGTAGTGTTAGGATTTGGTATTGATTGGCTTACAGCAGTTTGCTTTATTGTAGGTGCTGTACTTTCAACATTAGCAGGATACGTTGGAATGAACGTTGCTACAAAGGCAAATGTTCGTACAGCAAATGCTGCAAAGGAAAGTGGTATGAACAAGGCACTTTCAATTGCATTCTCAGGTGGTGCAGTAATGGGACTTTGCGTTGTAGGTTTTGGTATTTTAGGACTTAGCGTAATTCTTGTTATCATTATGAACACAACAGGATTTACAGAAGAAGCAGTTAGCGTTCTTACAGGATTCAGTTTAGGTGCTTCATCAATCGCTCTTTTCGCAAGAGTTGGTGGTGGTATTTACACAAAGGCTGCTGACGTAGGAGCTGACCTTGTAGGTAAGGTTGAAGCAGGAATCCCTGAAGATGATCCTCGTAACCCAGCCGTTATCGCTGATAACGTAGGTGACAACGTAGGTGA
>ERZ791906.377-NODE-377-length-56002-cov-22.387063_pt1 | contig 56002 bp, 49 predicted proteins | sample MGYA00510146_ERZ791906 | MGnify/ENA primary metagenome ERZ791906 (study PRJEB30046, sample SAMN00792096) | human gut metagenome | study: EMG produced TPA metagenomics assembly of the A metagenome-wide association study of gut microbiota in type 2... | reverse complement strand
CCGAAAATACTTGGCTGGTGACGGCCTGGAAAAATAGGGAGATGCCAACACAAGCGAATCACCCAGCAGGGTGTTTTGTCTTATATTCCTCCATAGCTCAGTCGGTAGTGCGAGTGTACAGAAAAGTACCTGACATTATTACTTAGTTTGAGGAAAAATTAGGAAAGTTGTTTAAATCCACTACCGGGGATTTAAGTAACAAAAAAGATTGCTCTTTATGCAATCTGAACAAAAATCTTTGAGTAAAATCAAAGAAAATTGTATAATCCTCCATAGCTCAGTCGGTAGAGCGCATGACTGTTAATCATGATGTCACTGGTTCGAGCCCAGTTGGGGGAGCCAAAAGAGGCTCATAGTTTTTCTATGAGCCTCAATTACTTATATATAAAATTTATTTCCGGTAGAAGTGATAATTGTTTTATCGGAAAGGAAAAGATATGGAGTTCGAAAATATGACAGACAAACAATTTGATGTTCTTATGAACTCAATTATCCAAATAGTGAAGGATTCTGAAACTAAAGATGAAGCTGTTGAAAAGCTACAAAATTTAGTTAAAGGTAAAGAAAACTGATTACTTTCGCTAATCTGCTTAATTTAATATTATCAAATATATGAGTCAATCATCATATTTCTTATTTTAGAGATATAGTAATTGGCTCTTTTTTTATTTGGCAATCGTTTTAATTTTTTTGATTAGAACGGTTGCCTTTTTTATTTGCAAAAAATTTGAAAGGAATGATTTTAAATGTATTTTACCGACACACCCGAACTCAGAAAGTTTGAAAGAGAGATGCGTCAGAAACCTAATTTTGACAGGCGTAATGATGACTGCGATGAAAATAATCAGGCACATTTCTCTGATAACAAAAATCTCAACACAAATAAAAAGAAAGAATGAGGTTGATTTTATGACTATAAAAATCAGAAGTCCCACTTAAAAAACAATGCAATTAAACAAATTAACTTGAGGAGATGTATAACTTGAACGAATATGAAAGACAGCGCAGAATCGCTGAAAGTACAAAGAAATTGTATCCGCCGGGTACAAGAATTGAGCTTATCTGTATGAAGGACCCTTACGCACCTGTTCCGGCAGGCACAAGAGGAACAGTAAAATTTATTGATTCAATGGGAACGTTATTCCCTGAGTGGGACAACGGTCGTTCACTTGGTGTAGTTCCCGGTGAGGATTCATTCAGAAAGCTTACGCAGGAAGAAATCGAAGCAGAAAACCAATCCGAATCAGAAGTAGAAGATGAAGTTCCTGGTGAGAACAACGGAATTAAAATAGGAATGTGAGGTGTTTTTTAATCTATAATTCTTCGGTGAGCTGAAGATTTATGACCATCAAATATTTTGATATGTTTGCAGGTATCGGCGGTTTCCGTTCGGGACTTGAAGCTATAGGTGGTTTTGAGTGCATCGGATACTGCGAAATCGATAAGTATGCAAAGCAAGCATATGATGCTATTTATGACACAGGAGGTGAGCTTTACTTTGATGACGCAAGAAAAATTGTACCCGAACAGTTACCCGATTTCGACCTTCTGGTTGGAGGATTTCCCTGTCAGTCCTTCTCAATCGCTGGAGCAAGAAAAGGATTTGACGATACAAGAGGAACGCTGTTTTTCGAGATTGCTCGAATTGCTACCGTTAAAAAACCTAAGTATCTCTTCCTCGAAAATGTTCCTGGACTGCTTAACCATGACTCAGGCAGGACATTTGAAACAATCATCCATACATTGGATGAATTGGGGTATGATGTGTGCTGGCAGGTACTTAACAGCAAAAATTTCGGAGTTCCACAGTCACGAAATCGAGTGTTCATTATCGGATATCTTAGAGGACAATGTGCCGGAGAAGTACTATCTTTCACGCAAACAAGCGGAAAAACTCTTATACAAAGAAAACCCAACGCAAGGTGAACGAATCTACTCATCAAAAGGACTAAGCTGTACGCTTACAAGCGGTTCGGGCGGATTCGGCGGTCATTCGGGACTTTATCTCATTGAAAATACCGAAAATTTTGGTCTGCCGATAAAATCTAAAACCAAAGACGGTTATCAGATCGCATATCCCGGCGACAGCATTGATACTGCCTTTTCAGGACAAAATTCAAGGCGTGGCAGAGTAGGAAGTCAGATAGCGCATACTCTGACAACTTCCGCAACTCAGGCATATTATTTCATCGACCTGAACCTCGAACCTAAGCTGACAGAAATTGCAAGGTGCATAACTGCAAGACATGATTCGGGAATCAGTAACCACAAGGCTGAACATTCGGGTGTTTTCGTAGAAAGCATGAATATTGCAGATGATGAAAAATTCGCAGTTGCTTTTGTTGAGCCAAACGGAGAAGTTCACATAGGCAGAATAAGAAAGCTTACTCCGAGGGAGTGCTGGAAATTACAAGGCTTCACAGACGAGCAGTTTGACAAGGCAAAAGCGACAGGACTATCTGACAGCAGGCTCTACAAGATGGCAGGAAATGCTGTTACCGTGAATGTAATTTCTGAAATTGGAAAGATTATCAAAAAAGTAAACGATAAAAATTAATTAATAACAACTAATATCAATCGTTCCGAACGACTGATATTAGTTTTCATATATATAGCCGTTGGTTGAGTTAAAAACTTAATCAACGGCTTTTTGTCGTTTTAGGAGCGATTGATATTCCGAAATGGAGTGATGAATATCAAAACCCCTGTGAGTTGGATGGGTAACAAAACATCCATCCTTCATATTTTGTACGCCCTGTTTCCTCTGAATTACGAAAGGTATATTGAACCGTTCGGAGGTTCGGGAGCTGTACTGTTAGGCAAGAAAAAGCCTGATAAGTTCGAGGTGTACAACGATTATAACCATAATCTTGTAAACCTTTTTCGCTGTATGCGTGATAGACCTATGGCATTCATAAAAGAACTCGGATTTTATCCGCTTAATTCAAGGGATGATTTCAATGCTATAAAGAACTTTTTTAAACAGGAAAAGTTTGACGATAAGTACCTTGATGAGGAATTGAAACTGACAAAGATTATCCTGCTAGACTTGAAAGTTGAAGAAATCATTGAATTGTATATAAAAATGAAACAGGACTATGACTTGCGCAGAGCAGTAATGTTTCTTAAACTTCTGCGATACAGCTATTCAAGCGGCGGAAAATCCTTTGCCTGTCAGCCATTTTCAGTAGTAAGCCTTTTTCAACTGATAGAGCAAGTCGGCAAAAGACTTGAAAATACTGTGATTGAAAATCAGGATTTTGAAGTCCTGATAAAGCATTACGACCGAGATAATGCCTTTTTCTACTGCGATCCGCCGTACTATTCAAGCGAGTATGTTTATCAGTGCGGATTCACTTGGGATGACCATCTGAGACTGAAAAACACGCTCGCAAATTCAAAAGGCAAATGGCTTGTATCATATAACGATTGTGAGGAAATCCGTAATTTATATGACGGTTATTCATTCTTTGATTTCACAAGGCTTCACAATATGAAACAGCGAATCAACGCAGGTGAACAATTCCCCGAACTGCTTATCAGCAACTACGATATGTATGAAAGGCAGAGAAACAAGCCGTTACAGTTAAGCCTGCTTGACTTAACAACCGAACAACAAATTGATTTAGAACAAATTTTGAAGGAGTGTATTATTAGCAATGGAAAATAGAATTTATGTAAGCATACCGCTTGATGCCCTTATTGTATCAGGAATCACATCCGACTGTGCTGTGCAGATTTCAGCTGTGGACGGAGCAATTCTGATTGAGAGATGCGATGATGATTGCGAAGAATGTTGCTGTGACTGTATCTGCGATGAGTGCAGAGCAGAGCTTGCGGAAAGCGAGGACGAGTAGTGCTTAAAATTTACAGAGTTCTCGGTAAAAAAGGAAGAATTACAATCCCCTATGAAATCCGCCAACGAATCGGATTCAGATACAACGACGAGCTGTCGTTTACGGAGCTTGATGACAGCTCGGTAGTTGTCAGAAAAGAGAAAATCTGCGATAACTGCATTGATATAGCAGAAGAATACAGTGAGGATATAACTCTGGAAGATTTTCTTGCTAGTTTGTCCGAGGAAAAACAGAGAGAAGCACTTATACATCTTTCACTGCTGTGGGCTGAGAAGCTGAAAGTTACTGGTTATCGTAGTTGAATGTTGCTGTTTGGTGTGGTATACTTTTGGTGGATAAGTTTGAATTTGGTGAGGTGATATTTTGGAAATCTGGGATGGATATTTTAAAGATGGAACTCTGGCGGATCAAGACTTAATTAGAGGTGAGCTAATTCCCAAAGGTTTGCACCATCTTGTATGCGATATTTTGGTTAGACATATAGATGGCGACTATCTTCTTATGCAGAGGGATTTTTGTAAACCAAACTTCGGTGGCTATTTTGAAGCAACAGCTGGGGGTTCTGCATTGAAAGGTGAAGATAAGTTATTGTGTGCCAAAAGGGAGCTTTTTGAAGAAACAGGTATTGTTTCAGATTCCTTTGAGTTAATTGGTCAGCATATTTCTAGTGATACAATATATTATAGCTTTCTTTGCGTTACAGATTGGGATAAGACACAAATCACTTTACAAAAAGGTGAAACTGTTTCTTATAAGTGGATTCCTGAAAGAGACTTTATTAAATTTGTAAATTCAGATAATATGATTGATGTTCAAAAACAACGTTACGAGGATTATTTTATGAGAGTAGGATATATCAGATAAACTCCAATTTTCAGATTACAAATATTTCTGGACATTTGAAATTCTTTGGATATACTTATTGCTTGAAAGGACGGCGATAGTATGAAAAAGAAAATCGCAATAATGATAAGCATAATATTAATGGCAGGAATATTCACAGCTTGTACAACAGGAGAAAAAGTGAATAACAGTTCTTTATCACCCACGGTTTCAACTTCCGTGGGTGTTTCTGCATCTGGGAAAAGTTCTGAAATGGCAACAACCGAAACAATGCAATCTAGCGAAAATGCCACAGTTTCAAAAGAAACAGAGCCTTCGGGACAGAATGCCAAAACCGAAGAAAAAGCCGACAGTGGACAAAATTCGGCGGTTGTTTCGGCAACGGCTCCGATTCAAAAAACACAATCCGAGGTTCAGAACAACAGCAATAATACAGTGAATAGTAATCGGTCTGAATCAGAATCAACTACTAAAAAGAAAACTGAAACTCCTATTCAAAAGCCTGCTGTAAAACCGACGCAACCGCCAACCCAAAAGCCTACGCAACCGCCTACCAAAGCAAAAACGGTTGATGTTCAGTATGAGGTGAGTGCCTGCATAGCCTACGGTCAGCAGCTCGGAATGAAATATGATTCCTCGCTGAATACAGGCAACGCAAGCTGGTTTTCGCCAACAAACGCATCATATTATGACAGCACTTCGGAACTGACGGCAGATTGCTACGGCGATGTTGAGCATGTAGCCTACTACTAGCAAAGCAGTGGCATAGTTCCGAGCAACTTATCATTCAATGTAATCACAGAAAACAACAAAATATATGTAGTCTATTGCTGAACAGACGATTAAGCAAGGCACTCACTTCATTGTGGGTGCTTATTTTTTTGAAAGGAATGATTCCAATGAAAATAAACCAAATAACTCTAACAGATCTCCGCCGTATGAACGGCAAGGAAGGACTCATCTTGCAGGGTTGCGGCGGTGAAGCACAGGAATGGGTGGACGGGATCAATGAAATGCTCACGGACAAGGGAATACTTCTTGACGACACAAAGTTTGAGAATGTTTCGGTGTTCAAGAGTGACGGCGTTACTTGTATTCTCTATCCCTTTGAAGATGTCCACCTTGATATCGGCAAGCTTGCAATGTGGCGATTGCAGTCATATACAGCCTTTGCAGGAATGTGGCTGTCCGATTATGTGGACAACAGGCTCGGCGGTTTTGAACCTGAGCAGAACAAAGAGGAAAAGGTTAAACCCGACTGTGCATTGATAGGCTGTGATTCCAACATATTCAATCTTATGGGCATTGCAAGTCGCACACTCAAGCAAAACGGTATGGCTGACGAGGCAGAAATGATGTGCGCTCGAATCAGGGGTGCAGAAAACTACTGTGAAGCGCTGAACATTATCGGCGAGTATGTAAATATCACAGACGGCAGTGAGCAGTCCGATGATATAGATGAAGATTTCAATGAAGGGCAGGCGATGAAATTATGATTGTATTTAAAACAGAATAATACATCAATCGGGACAAGTGAAAAATCTTGCCCCATATTTTTTATGAAAGGATTTTAAAATGACTAAGTTAATCAGAAATAAGAAATTCACAAGAATAACAGCACTTTTACTCGTGGTTGCCGTAATATTCGGAAAATGTTCTCACTCCATGTAAGCGCGGCAAGCGGTGATAAGGTTACAATCACCTTTGATTACTGTTATGACAGTACAGGAAACATAATCAAATTTCAGCAGACAACAGTCAGTGACGGCTACACGGTCGGAACTCCCGGTGAGGAGCTGTGCAAGATTTTTGCAGACGGCAAAGAAGCCTACTGTATTGAACCCGGTCATACCCTATACTCAGGCAATACGCTGACCGAGGACGGTTCAACTGTGTGGAAGAATTTAGGCTCTGCAAAGCAGAAAGCAATTAATCTCGCTCTGCTCTACGGCAAGCCCGGTTCGGGAAAAAGCTTAAGCGGAACAGAGGATCAGAAGTGGGTGGCAACTCAGCTGATTGTATGGAAATTTGTTTCTGGTTGCAGAAGTACTGCTGACGGTTACAAGTGTACGAATACAAAGTTCATTGACGGTATCTGTGCAGGCGGTGCAAATCCCGGAGTTAAGTCGGTTTACAATGCAATATCCAAAAGCCTTGCCAATTACTCAACTGTTCCGAGCTTCGCATCGGCAATCGCTTCAAAGGCTGAAACCTATGAGATGAAATATTCAGACGGAAAGTACACTTTAACACTCATCGACAGCAACAGTATTCTTTCAGATTTCAGCTTCAAGACAACAGGCGGTGTGAGTGCATCTGTATCAGGCAACAAGCTGACCTTGACTTCAACTTCGCCAGTCAACGATGCAGTAACATTCAACTCTGCAAAGTCAATGCCAAGCGTAGGAAATACAACGCTTGTTCCATATGGTGACGCAAGCCTTCAGGATGTAATCACAGGAGTTGAAAATGACGCAGACCCGATAAGGGCATATTTCAAGGTCAAAACAAGCTCGGGAAACCTCAAGCTTGTCAAAACCTCCGAGGACGGCAATGTTGCAAATATTGAGTTTACTGTCAACGGCGATGGCTACAGCAAAACTGCAAAAACCAATTCAAAGGGCGAATTTGAATTAGCCGACCTTGTCCCCGGAAAATACACGGTTACCGAGCATACTCCGACAGAGTATGCCGAACAAAAATCAAAGACCGTAAATGTTGAAAGTGGGAAAACGGCAACTGTATCTTTCAGTAATGTTCTTAAAAAGTGGAATCTTACTGTTACTAAAACGGACGCTGAAACAAAGTCTGCACAGGGTGATGCAACACTTGCAGGAGCAGTTTACGGAATCTACAATAACGGCAAGTTGGTTGACAAGTACACCACCGATAAAAACGGCGGTTTTACAACTTCAAACTATGTATGCGGAGATAACTGGACTTTAAAAGAAATTGAACCAAGCGAGGGTTATTTGCTTGATGAAAGCGAATATCATATCGGTGCAGAGGCAAAGAAATACACCATTGAAAATAACAGTATTTCAATGGGTGTTACCGAAGATATACTGAAAGGAAAAATTGCAATCATAAAGCACACCGATGACGGCAGTACAAAAATTGAAACACCCGAAAAAGGTGCTGAATTTCAGGTGTATCTGAAATCATCGGGAAGCTATACAAAAGCAAAAGAATCCGAAAGAGATAATCTTATATGTGACGAGTACGGCTTTGCGGAAACAAAGGATTTGCCTTACGGCACATACACTGTTCATCAGACCAAAGGCTGGAACGGTACAGAGTTCATTGCTGATTTTGATGTGTTTATTTCTGAAAATAATAAGACTTACAAATACCTCATCAATAACGCAAGCCTTGAAAGCTATGTAAAGATAGTAAAGGTTGACAGCGAAACAGGCAAACAGATTCCGTATGCAGGCGCAGGCTTTCAGATTTTTGCTCCCGATAGAAACAAAGTAACAATGAAATACACCTATCCGAATTTTACAGAGATTGACACATTCTATACAAACAGCGATGGCTATCTTATCACACCTGAAACTCTGCCCTACGGCAAAGGCTATTCAGTCGTTGAAGTGCAGGCTCCTTACGGATATGTTTTAGATTCAACACCGATTTACTTTGATATTACAGCAGAAAACACAAGTGAAGAAAACGGTGTTACAATCGTAAAAACCGAGAAGAAAAATACTCCGCAGAAAGGTACAATTACCGTAGAAAAAACAGGCGAGATTTTCTCGAATGTAACTGCAGTCGGCGGCGGATATACTGATGAAAACGGAAATGATGTTGCACTTCCGACTATCTATCAGCCTGAATATGCTGTAAGCGGTTTGGCGAGTGCGGTGTTTGAAATCTATGCTAATGAGGACATTACAACGCCTGACGGAACAGTAAGGGCAAAGAAAGACGAGCTTGTCGCAACTCTGAAAACAAACACGAAAGGCACAGCAACAAGCAAACAGCTTTACCTCGGCAAATACCGTGTTGTAGAAACCGTTGCTCCGTATGGAACAGTTATCAATCCCGAACCTCATACGGTTGAACTTACCTACTCAGGACAGAACGAAAAGGTAACCAACACCTCAACATCATTTACAAACGACAGGCAAAAAGCTGAAATTAACCTTACCAAAATTCTTGAACAGGACGAGAAATTCAATATCGGCAATAATGGCGAAATCCGCAATGTTTCATTTGGACTTTACGCTGATGAAGATTTGAAAGCCGCAAACGGAACGGTCATTCCAAAGGACGGACTTCTTGAAATCATCACCTGTAATGAAAAAGGTAAGGCAACCTTTACAACCGACCTTCCGATTGGAAGTTACTATGTTAAGGAAATCAGCACTGACAGCCACTATATCCTATCTGAGAAAAAATACCCTGTTGTGTTTGAATACGCAGGACAGGATACAGCAACTGTTCATATTTCTGTAAATGACGGTGAACCGATTGAAAATGAAATCATCTATGGCACAATCCAAGGCTTGAAAATTGACCGTGAAACAGGCGAAAATATCACAGGCGCATTATTCGGATTGTTCAGTAATAATGAAACTAAATTCACAGAAGAAACTGCAATTCTCACCGCTGAATCAAACGAGGGCGGTATTTTTGAATTTACCGATGTTCCTTATGGCGAATACATTGTCCGTGAGTTAAAGCCTGCCGAGGGTTATCTGCCTAATGAAGAAAACTATACCGTAACAATTTCTGAAAACAAGGAAATTATCGAAATCACAATTGAAAACGATAAAATACCTGAACTCGGAACAACTGCAACTATTGACGGTAAAAAGGAATTTACAGTTAACGGTGATATTACCATTGACGATGTTGTTTCCTACAAACATCTCACAGCAGGAAAAGAATACACAATCAAAGGCGTCCTTATGGATAAATCCACGGGTAAGCAATTCCTTGTTGACGGCAAAGAAGTTTGTTCCGAAGTAACATTCACACCCGAAACAGCAGACGGCGAAGTAACAGTATCCTTTACCTTTGACGGTTCTGTAATTACCAAAGAAACAGAAATCGTTGCTTTTGAAACTCTCTACCGTGAGGGAACAGAAATTGCAGTACACGCTGACATTGAAGATGAGAATCAGACTGTAACTATTCATCCGCAGCCTGAACCTGAAAAACCGCAGACAGGCGACGATTCAAATCTTGGCTTTTATATTGGTTTAGGTTCTGTTGCTGTCGGAGGTTTAATTGCATTTCTCTTCATCAAATTCAAAAAGAAAGATGAGGACGATGAATAATGCGCAGGGTGTATATCTGTTCGCCTTTGGGTGGTAATGTATCTGCAAATATTGAAAATGCAAAACGATATGCCCGATATGCGTTAGAGTGCGGTATGGCTCCGTTCATACCGCATTTTTATGCGCTGATTTTAGATGACAGCAACAAAGAAGAAAGAAACCTCGGTATGCTTGCCGGACTTTCTATGCTTTGGGTGTGTGATGCGGTCTGGGGTTTCGGTGATGAAATAACCGAGGGTATGAAAACAGAAATTCACTTCGCTGAAAAGCTGAACATCAAAGTCAAGTATATATCGGAGAATGATTTAAGAAAATCGGAGGTTAAAAATGATAAAGTCAAACAAAATTAAAATACTGAAATTGTTTATTGGTGTTGCCGTTGTACTGTTAATGCTCGGAATATCGGCAGTAACAGTCTTTGCCGCAGGCGATGTATCATCAGCAATCGAAAGCACATGGACATCGGCTCAAACACAGATTAAAAATGTTGTAAACAATGTTGTCTTTCCTGCGGTAGATATGATTCTTGCCATACTTTTCTTTGTTAAACTTGCTACTGCTTATCTCGATTACCGCAAGCACGGACAGTTTGAAATCACCGCGCCGGCAATTCTTTTTGGCTGTCTTGTGTTCTCTCTGACTGCACCGCTATACATCTGGACGGTACTCTAATAACAATAAAAACAAAGGCTGTTGTGTTGAGTCATAACAGCCTTTTGCGAGGTGATTTATATTTTTGACTGGTTAGGAGATTTTATCGGTGGTATCGGAAGTGCCATAGGAGGTGTGTTCGATTACCTCGGTGAGCAAATCTCAAATGCTATATGGAACACAATGATTCAGTGGCTTTATGAAACGATTTACAACGCTGTTGCCGACTTCTTCACAATGATGGGAAATATGGGAGCAGATGTGTTCGAACTTGAATGGGTGCAGGCGACAATAAACCTGTTTACGCTTTTTGGCTGGGCATTGTTCGTCGCAGGAACGGTCGTTGCCGTATTTGATGTGGCTGTTGAATATCAGAACGGCAGAGCAAATATCAAAACAACAGCGATAAATGTATTAAAAGGTTTCTTTGCCTGTTCGCTGTTCGGCGTTGTGCCTGTGGAACTGTATAAATTTTGCATCAGCCTGCAAAACATATTCTCAAAGGATTTGTCCTCCATAATGGCAGGACAGCAAAGCATTGATTTAGCAGGACAAAGCACAAGTGTTTTAGAGGGCAGTTTTGCAGTTGCAAACCAGACAACATTCGGATTATTGAATCTGTTATGCATGATAGCCTTTGCCTACTGCGTAATAAAAATCTTTTTTGCGAACATCAAGCGTGGCGGAATTCTGCTCATTCAGATGGCGGTAGGTGCGTTGTATATGTTCAGCGTTCCGAGAGGTTATCAGGACGGCTTTAATCAGTGGATGAAACAGATAGCGTCACTTTGTCTGACGGCATTTATGCAGACAACTCTGCTGTTCCTCGGTTTGCTGACCTTCCCCGGCAATATGCTTTTGGGACTTGGAATAATGCTTGCATCAAACGAAGTGCCGAGAATTGCACAGCAGTTCGGACTGGATTCATCGGTTAAGGTAAATATGACAAGCATCGTTCATGCAACTACAACTGCCGTGAACCTGACGAGAAGCGTTGCAAGGGCGGCTAAATAACTTAGTGCCAATGTTCTACTCCACTTATGTTGCGTAGAACATTACTGCTTTTTAGCGTAAAATTTCCGCTAAAAAGCAGAGGAGCAATGCTCCTTGGCACAAGTTGCAATCTATCGCAAAGTTCTAATCAAACAAGCTTGTTAGAACTTTGCTCCGATTTAAGACGAAAGGAATTTAAAGATTATGACCACTTATTTATATCCGCAAAACCTAAAAGCCACAGCCAACTTGTGGCTGTGGAGCTTACGGGATTTTGCAATTATGAGCATAGAGCTTTTGTTATCAATACTGATACTTGCACAGACGAGAATAATAGTACCTCTTGCGGTAACTCTCTGTTTCGGCTTTTTGTCAATAAGACTGGAAGATACAACAATTCTTGATTTCATACGCTATGCCGTAAAGTATTTTATATCAACTCAACAGATATATTTCTGGGCAGAAAGGGGCAAATAAATGAAGAACAAGCAGAAAAAAACAAAACAAAAAGGTAAATCTGTTCAGGATTTGATGGGCATAAAAACCTTTACGAAAAACGGCTTGAAGGTCGGCAAGGAAGAGATGATTTTCTATATGGTTCAGCCGACAAATATTTCTGTTCTGTCTCACACAAATATTGAAATTAAGGTGCGTCACCTGATGATGGTGCTTTCTGCTGTGCCGGATATTGAAATCACCTGTACCGATTTCTGCGAGTGTTTCGATACAAATAAAAGTTATATCAAAGGCAGAATTGAAGCTGAACAGAATGATAAGGTCAGAAAAATTCTTGCTAAAGATCTTGACTTTCTCGACAGTATTCAGACCGAAACCTCAACCGCAAGGCAGTTTCTGTTCATAGCAAGGTGTAAATCTTCAAAATCCGAAAATGTTTTGCAGAAAGCAAACAGGGTTGAGAAGATTATATCCGATCAGGGCTTTGAGGTTACAAGAATGAAGAAAGCAGACATCAAGCGTTTTCTTGCAATCTACTTTGAAACAAGTATGAACGGTGATTTGATGCCTGACTATGACGGCGAACAGTATTTTGAAAAGGAGCAGACCTATGAAGAAGCATAAAGGAAAAATCCAAACAGGAATTGTGATGGGCATATTTTCTGTAATTATAATTGCCTGTCTGATTTCGATATTTTCACAAATGTATACGGAGTACAAAGAAAGTGAAAGCTTTGAAAATCTTTCTAAAATTGTGACTGAAGAAGCAATAGATCCGACTATTACATTAAAAAAGCCGAAGCTGTTAAAAGTCAATGATTCGGATGATGAATTTCAAACTGAACAGCCTGTGTATTGCACAACTCGCTATCAATTACATTCAGTTTCCGATTTGCTGTCGATGAATTCCGAATGCTTCGGCTGGATCAACATATCAGGAACAAACATAAACTATCCTGTTATGCACACACCGAGTAATCCGCAGAAGTATCTGAACAGGAATTTTTACGGAGAATACAGCTATAGCGGTACTCCGTTTCTTGATGCAAGGTGTTCAGCCGACAGTACAAATTTAATCATATACGGACACCATATGAACAACGGCACAATGTTTGCAGACCTTTGCAACTATACCGATTATTCTTATTTTACAGAACATCCGACAGTTGTGCTTGAAACGAAAGACGGGGCATTTGTTTACTCAGTCTTTTCTGTTATGAAAGTAAAATCCGATGATGATTGGTACAGATTCACAACAGCAGGAACAGAAAAATCATATGAAAAGAAAAAATCGTATGCAAAAGAGAAATCTATATACGACACAGGAATCACACCTGTTTACGGTCAGCAGATTCTAACGCTTTCAACCTGTTACGGCTACAATCAGGATGACCGCATACTTGTGTTGGCAGTCCGAAATTAAAGGGGGGTAAAAATTATGGGACTATTCAATAGAAAACCAAAGGTGCTCACACCCGAGCAGGCAGAGGAAATTTACACAAAAGATTTCTTTGATATGATTCTGCCGTCAACAATAAAATTCTTGACAGATCACTACATTGTCGGCGACTCATACCGCAGTGTATGGGCGGTTCGTGAATATCCGCCGTCAACTGAAGAACAGGCGATTCTTTCACAGCTTGCAGACAGAAACGGAGTAACTCTCCGCATCTATCACAGACTTGTGGAGAGTATGGAACAGCGTAAAATCATACAGAACGCAACACGCAAAAATAAGCTCAAATCAAGCGGTAACGATGTAAACGAAACCATTGAAGCACAGGGCAACTTGCAAGATGTTGTCACGCTGATGGCGAACTTACGAAAAAACAAAGAACCGTTATTGCATTGCAGTGCGCCTTATCGGAAACAAATCGAATAGGATAAAGTCAAGGACTGCATTAAAACTGCAGTCCGAAACCTTTTACACAGTAATAACCGAAGTGAATTTTTTATCTTAATAGTCAGAAATTGATATTTAGTAAATCAAAAGCATATTGTGGTATATTATAAAAATGAGCAGCTATGTCCAAAGGGAAATCTACTATCCGTTTGGTTACAGGTGCCTATTTTATTACAATTAGATTATAGATATTATAATATAAATAGATATAAAACTATACCGACTATCATTCACAGAGATTAATACATTCGTCGATTATTTTTTCTATTGACCTTACCTGAGTTGAGGATGCATTTTTCAGTTTATTAGAAATAATTGATAAATCCTTGTCGATGATTTCGCCAGTAAGGAGGTAATCGACACTTACTCCGAGAGCTGTGCTGATTTTTAAGAGATTTTCAGGGCGAAGTGCTTTTGTTCCCCTTTCTGCTGTAGATAAAAGTTGAGGTGAAACTTCTGCTAATTCAGCTAATTCTTCTTGTGAAAGTTTCATATCTTTTCTGCGCTCGGAAATTCGTTTTCCCATATCTTTAAGTAAAATATCATTGTTGCTCATATACATCCTCCGTTGCTACTGTAGATATTATATGTGCTATGGTTGATTTTTATAAGCGTCTATAGTAGAATAATATCGTCTAAAGAATGCATTCTAGAAAACTATGATTTTATCATTATACATGAGAAATTTATGTTGTGTATTATAATGACATGATAAATATATGTTTTTGTAAAAGTGATTTTTTGCTTTCATATGTAGATGGAATTTTGGCGTAGCACAGAGTCAGTGACCTATACAAATAAGAAATATGACTGCCATTAACATTGTAAAAAATAAAAACAAGTACCCGAAGATACTTGCTTTAGAGAAAATTTATCGCAAAGTATATCACTTTGCGATTAAAAATATTACAATACTACATCTAAATTTTAGCACTTAGTGTTAGAAAAGTCAATATAAAAAGGAGTTTAAGCATTTGATTTTTGTAGTAGTTTAAGCATAAAATTTATAATAAAAGACAAATTGAAATAATTTTCTAAAAAATTTAGTTACTTTTTATTTTATTATCAGTCAAAATTGCAGTCAAGAAGGGAGTTGTTTTTTATGCCAAGAAAGGGCGAAAATATTTTTAAAAGAAAGGATGGAAGATGGGAAGGTAGATATATCAAAGATAGAGATTTGAGCAACAAGGCTGTATATGGTTATTTATATGGAAAAAGCTACACCGAGGTTAAGCAAAATCTGGAACGAGTTAAATCACACAAAGCAAGTTGTAATATTTTATCTGCTAACTTTGCAAAACTATCCGAGGAATGGCTCGAAAACAAAAGACTGTGCGTTAAGGAGTCAACTTTGGCTCACTATAAGATGATTATCGGCAAACATATTTTACCTTTGCTCGGAAAGTATGATGTTTCGGCTGTTTCTCTGGATGTAGTTCAGCAATATATGAACAGGCTGCTTTTGGACGGGTACGCTGTAAAAACGGCAAACGACATATTGACCGTAATAAAAAGTATATTGAAGTACGCTGAACGAAAGGGTTTTTATCACAACTGCGATTTATCAATTATTTCTCTGAAGGCACACAAATCAGAAGTTGAAATATTAACGTTGTTTGAGCAGGAAAGGCTCTGTAATTACCTTGTTAATAATCTTAATGACAAAAATCTCGGAATTTTGTTATGCATTTACACGGGGATTCGTATCGGCGAATTGTGTGCTTTGAAATGGTCTGACATTGATATGGGGGAAAAGGTTTTGAGTGTAAATAAAACAATGTTACGCATAAGGGATAATTATTCGGAGCAACACGGAAGCAAAACAAAGATAATAATAACGCCGCCGAAAAGCGGGGATTCGATACGGGAAATACCGATTCCTAATTTTGTTATCAATATTTTAAAGAACTTTAGAAGAAATTCCGATGCTTATGTTCTTACAGGTACGGAAACCGATTTTATAGAGCCAAGAAGTATGCAGTATTATTTTAAAAAGGTTCTGAAAAAATGTGGGATAAGAAGTGTTAAATTTCATATACTGAGGCACACATTTGCAACTCGGTGCATAGAAAACGGCTTTGAAATTAAAAGTCTCAGCGAAATTTTAGGTCATTCAAGCATAAAAATCACATTGGACCGATATGTTCATTCGTCTATGGATTTAAAAAGAAAAAATATGGATAAGCTTAATTTTTTGTCAGCATAATCGCAGTCAAAAAAGTAGTCAGAAAAATAAAAAAAAGCTGACAATATCTTAATTTTAGAAAGTTTATCGCAAAGTGATATACTTTGCGAAAAGAAATTTTAGTTTCTGTAGTTTATTAAATATTATTTATTATATAACGAAGAATATGTTTCAAAAATGACTTTTTAAAAGGAAAATTATGGGTAAAATAAAAAATTTCTTTTCAGGTACATATGCGGCAGAGTGGGTTCTGTTGCTTTCGTTGGTATTATCGGGTGGTTTCAACGAGTATGTCGGCTGTGTTTTGTCGGCTATAATTTCGGTTTTGCTGATTGTTAAAATTGCCCGAAACAGGAATTTGGTTGTTAACATAAATATAACGAGTCTTTCTATTGCAGTTATTACGCTGTTCTATTTGATTTCCTGTTTCTATGCCATTGATTCCGGAATGGCATTTGTCGGTTTTCTCAAATTTCTGCCGGTGCTATTGTATATGCTTTTGTTAATGCAAGATAAAGGAATAAAGGAACGTCTAATAGCTTTGTTACCTTATATAGCACTTATATTGGGAGTGCTTTCGCTTGTGCTTATGTATATTCCTATAACTAAGGATTATTTTACTGTGTCGGAGAGAATGGCAGGATTCCTACAGTATCCAAACACCTTTGCACTGTTTTTGCTTGTAGGCGAGCTTACTGCATTAAGCAAAGAAAAACTAAAACCGATTGACATAGTTTTTGTACTGCTTCTTATTATACTTCTGTTATTTACCGGTAGTCGTGCAGTATTTATTTTAGCTGTTTTTTCAAATGTTTTAATTATATTTTTTAGAAAGGGCAGAAAAAACAAAATTATTCTCTGCACAGTTCTTGCGGCTCTTGTACTTGCAGTACTTTTACTGTTACCATTGCTTAAAAGCAATGAGATTTTTTCAAGGTATTTTACTATTTCATTTGGTGAGAGCACCTTTGTTGGCAGATTGCTTTATTATGCAGATGCATTCCCTGTTATTTTAAAGCATCCGTTTGGCTTGGGATATATGGGTTATTACTACATTCAGCAGTCAATTCAGACTGGTGTGTATTCGGTTATGTTCATTCATAATGACTTTTTACAGCTTTTGCTTGATGTTGGCTGGATTCCTTGCCTATTATTCGTAGTGGGAATTATAAAATCGTTTTTCCGCAAGGGCAACTCGGCGGGTAAAAGGATTATTTTGCTTACAATTTTTTTGCATTGTTTGTTTGACTTTGATTTGCAGTTTATCTCAATGTTCTTTATACTTTTGCTGTTTCTCGATTATAACGATGGCAAACAGCTTGAACTTAAAAAGGGAGCAGTTTTTGTATTTTCTTTTGTAATCACTGGTCTGTTGTCACTGTATTTTGCTGTTGCGCTGGGACTTGCGCATTTTGGCTTTAAGCAAGCCGCCGACTCAATGTTCCCGGGCAACACGCAGAATAAAGTTGATTTGCTAATTGCCGAGGATGATATTGTCGCTCAAAATACAATTGCGGATAGGATAATTTCCCAGAATGAATTTGTTCAGATAGCTTATAGTGCAAAGGCTCGTTATGCATATTCTCAGGGTGACTTTGAAAATTTAATTAAATATAAAAATAAAGTTTTTGAAATTGCTCCGTTTTCATACGAAGAATATGAAGAATATTGTTATATGTTGATTCAGGGAAGTTATCTGTATCAACAAATAGGTGACAGTTATAGTTTTGAGTATTGCCAAAAAGAATTGCTCAAGACGGTAGACAAGGTTAAAAATCTTGACTACAGACTTAGCGAATTGGGCAAAAAGATTGCAGACCAACCAAATACACAGCTTCCGGGTGATATCTTATTGTATGCAGAAAATTTAGGAGGAAATATAAAATGAAAAAGAATCTTGTTTTTTTCTCTGTTTTGATAGTTTTGCTTTTGACGTTGTTTATGTTTAGTTCGTGTACGACAAAAGAGATAACGCTTAAAGATAACAAAGGTGAGGTTTTTGCGAAAGTTAGCTCTGCAAAACTTGAAAAGTCTTCAGAATATAGTTCCTATTCCGAATTAGTAATTAATGAAGCAATTGATATTATAGCTGATATAAACGGTTGTGATGAAGAAAAAGCAGAGAAATTATTATTTAAAAACAGCTATACAATTGATACTTTCCTCGATAGAGAAATATTTTCTTCTATAGAGACAGCATATAACAAATCTGATGTTAAGGAGATTCCTTTTGGCTGTGCAGTGACAAATTTAAAAGGCGGTTTATGTGCTGTTTATAGCAGTGAATCTAAAGAAGAAAGCAATTTTGCTATAACCGGATTTTCCCCATATTCTTCTTTAAAGCCTTTAAGCGTATACGCTCCTGCTATAGAAAGCGGTAAGGCATATTGGTCAAAGGTATATGAAGATTCGCCTTATACACAAGTTGAAAATGAGGATGGAGAGAAAAGTGATTGGCCTGAAAATGCAACAGGAATTTATTACAATAAAAATATAACTGTATATCAGGCGATAAAAGAATCATTAAATACTGTAGCAGTTAAGTGCCTTGATGATTATGGTGTTTTAAATTCAATTCAATTTTTAAGAAAGAACTTTGATATGGATATAAAGTATGAATATGAAAAGGCGATAAATTCAGATGAATCCGATGTTATAGGCAATATGGCAATGGGCTATCTTTATAAGGGATTATCGCCTGTTGAAATGTCAGGATATTATCAGATTTTTGCAAACGGAGGAAAATATTACATACCAAAATCCATAAATAAAATTACTGACAGCAACGGAGAAGTAATTTTTACAGCAAAAGATGAATATAAACAGGTTATCAGTGAGCCAACGGCATTTATTATGAACGAATTGCTTCAAGGTGTAGTGCAGAGTGGCGGAACGGGTGCAGGAGCAAAAATGGATGATATTGAAGTTGGCGGAAAAACAGGTACGGGAATAGCAAATGACTGTCATTGGTTTGTTGGATTTGTTCCGCAGTACAGTTGTGCTGTGTGGCACGGAGGAAGCTTAGTAGATAACTATTCACCACAGATTTTCAAAAGTATTATGCAAGAGTTAAAGCTTGATGAAAGCGTAAAATACCCGAAATGCAGAGAAATAAAACAGGCAATCTATTGTGCGGATAGTGGCTTGTTATGCAACGAGAATTGCAAACGGGTTGATATGGGATATTATTTTGCAGATGAAATTATAGAAAAATGCAAAATTCATCAATAAAGTTTTTAGGAGGCTTTTTTATGAGACAAAAACACAAACTAACAAAGATTTTTAAATTAGTAACAGTAATCGCATTAATGGCGTGTTTGCTGATGAGCAGTATCCCGATAACTAATGCAGCATCACAAACAGATTTCAAGAACTTTAGTATTGACGATATAGAAATTATCCAATTTACAAATGGATATTATACTGAAGACTACGATTATGATAAGGACGAGTATGTTAAATGGTACAATTATGACTATAGTAGCAAAATTGTCGGCACAGCTACATTAACAGACGGTTCGACAGTTGATATAGACTATGCTTGGATATCCGACAATGATGTTGATCTTACGGATTCTCAAAGCGTAAATAATCAGTGGGGACTTGGTTCTCATCAGGTTACTGCCGAGCTTGAGGGAATTAAAACAACCTTTAATGTTAATATTGTTAAACCGCCTGTTACTGTTAAAAGTATAGAAATTAATGACATTGACATTGTCGAATGTACAAGTGGATATTATACCAAAGAATATGATTATGATAAGGACGAGTATGTTGAATGGTATAAATATAGTTATTTTGATGTTAACGGTACAGTCACATTTGATGACGGAACATCAGCTGAAATAACAAGCGGCGGCTTTGAATATAAAAATAATTATTATTATTTTGATTTTGAAAATGACCAAAGCTATGAAAACCAATGGGATATTGGCACTCACAAAGTCGTAGCTAAGGCTTTGGGCTTTGAGACATCTTTTAATTGTAATATCAAAGAAAGTCCCTACGCCTCAATTGAAATACTAAGTGTTGACCCTGTAAAGGAAAAAGAGGATAGCTGGGATTATGAATGTGCATTAAAATTTGTATACAAGGTTACATATAAAGATGGAAGGGTTGAGCAAAGAAATTCAGGTGATTATTACGATGATAATCCTACTATTTCAATAATAGGTGACTGGCAGATTGGTAAAGAAAACGAATTTATAGTGCACTTGGGAAAAGCAACCGCAAAAGGTTATGCTGAAGTTATACCTGACTATGGTTTTGATTTTGTGGCACAAAATGACGGAATTTATATTACCAATTGTACGCTTGAAGATGAAGATATCATAATTCCAGAAGAAATAGCAGGAAAAAAGGTTATTGGTATTACTTCATTGGGATATCATTTTGATACTAATGCTAAGAGCATTACTATTCCTGATTCCGTAAAAACGATTTCCGAGGACGCATTTGAAGGCTGTAGTTCATTGCAATCCCTGACAATCGGTAGTGGAGTTGAATACCTTAGCGCTAAAATGTTTATGCGTCTTTATAATTTAAGCGAAATTAATGTTTCTTCAAACAATAAGAATTATTTATCTATAGAAGGTGTTGTATATAATAGTGCAGTTGATACTATGGTGGTTTATCCGAATGGAAAATCTAAATCACATACAGTACCTGCATCGGTTAGTAATATTGATGCAATTACCGAAAGTAAATCTGACAATATTAACATAGTTTTTGCAGATGAATCAAAATATTACAAGACAGTTGATGGCGTTACATATACAGTAGATATGACTAAAGTTGTTTTATGTAATAAAACAAAGGGCGGTAAATACACTATGCCTGATTCTGTTACACAAATTTCCGATAAAGCTTTTGCCGCTTGTAAAAATCTTACAGATGTAAATATCTCCAAAAATGTAACAGATATTGTATATAGTGCATTTAGAGGTTGTACTTCTCTTAATAATGTTTCTTTGCCGAGCAATGTAACAAAAATCAGTAACGAGGCATTTGCCAAGTGTACTTCTCTAAAAGATATTTCACTTTCTGATAATTTGGAAGCAATTGGTGATAGTGCTTTTTATGAAAGCGGATTAGCAAAAATTACAATTCCTGACAAGGTTAAATCGGTTGATGACTATGCTTTTGCAAGCTCTAAAGTACAAACAATAACAATTGGAAAAAGTGTTGAAACAATCGGAGAGGGTACATTTCAACTAACACCCGTAATAAATGTTAGCATCCCTGATAATGTTAAATCAATTGGTGCATCTGCTTTTTGTTTATGTGAAAATTTAAAAAGTATAAATTTAGGTTCTGGATTAACTGAAATTAAGGACTGCACATTTGCTCAGACTGCATTAAATAATGTTTTTATACCAAAAAATATTACCAAAATTTGTTATAAAGCTTTTGAAAACTGTAACTATCTAAATGACCTTGAAATTAAAGGCGATAATGTTGAAATCGGTGAAAGTGCTTTTATTTGCTGCCCACTTAAAAATTATTCACCGAGTGAGAATATTTCAAACTATGGCGATAGCAGTTTTAGATACTCCAAGATTAGAAACTTCCACGCAGGAAAAACTGTTACAGAAATAGCATATAACTCATTTGGCGGATGCTCAGAACTTTCTGATATTCAAATTCCTGATACTGTTCTCAAAATTTCAAGCTGTGCCTTTGACGGCACAAAATGGTATGATGCTCAGCCCGACGGTTCAGTATATCTTGACCATATCTATCTGAGAAACAAAGGCGAGTCGGCTCCGCAAAATCTTACCATAAAAGAAGGTACTAAAACTATTGCTGACGGGGCTTTGTTTAATGTTTTTTGCGGAGCAACTGAGAATATCAAAACTATTTCTTTGCCAGATAGCTTGATAAGAATCGGCGACCTTGCTTTTAATGGCTGCACATCACTCACAGAAATTACAATTCCTGCATCCGTTGAACAAATCGGTGATTATGCTTTCTTGGGTTGTGAATCGCTGACATCAATCAATGTTGATCCCAATAATAAGTTTTATTCAAGCGAAAACGGAGTACTGTTTAATAAAAACAAAACAGAGCTAATCTATTGTCCAAAACAGAGCAGCGGCGAATATACTGTTCCAAACTCTGTAAAGACAATCAAATCATTTGCTTTTGCCAATAGTGGGACTGAAAGAATTGTAATCAACAGAACAAATGTTAAGCTGGAAGATTATGCAATTGGGTATACCACTGAACCTTGGATACCGGTTGTTTCTGAGGTTACAAAAAAATGGTGTACTAAAAACCTTGATGCAATTATCTGTTGCGCAAAGGGTTCAACAGCTGATCAATATGTTCAAAATACTAAAGACAATGACAAACTAAAATGTGAATATATTGATCCGACTATAATTATTGATTTTGGCGATGCTAACGGCGATGGCGAAATCAATGCAAAAGACCGTATGATGCTTACTCGTCATCTTGCAAAGTGGTCAGGCTATGAAAACATTGATATGACCGCTGCAGATTTAAATAACGACGGTGCTGTCAACGCAAAGGACAGAATGATATTAACAAGGCATATAGCAAAGTGGAGTGGATATGAAACACTTCCGTATACAAAGTAAAAAACGGAGTCAGTAATGAATAAGGTATATAAAAATATAATTCACATATTTGCTTTTGCGATGGTTTTTTGCAGTTTGATATCAATGAATATGTTTATATGCTTTGCAGTATCTTCTAAAAACCCGAGCATTGTCATAAACAGTGCTCGGGGAGAGGCAGGAGATACCGTGGATGTGACAATAACAATGTCAAATAATCCGGGATTTGTTTCGGCTAATCTCTATGTAAAATATGACGAGAGCGTACTTACTCTAAAAAAAGTAAAAGACGGCGGCTTGCTTTCAGGAGTAACACACAGCGACAATTATACAAGCCCATATGGATTGTGTTGGGTGAATGATTTGTCTAAAGAGAATTTCAAAGTCAATGGTGTTCTCGCAACACTTACATTTGAAATTTCAAAGGAGGCTAACCCCGGCAGCACAACAATCAGTCTTGAACAGGATATTTTGAATTGTGATGTTGAGAATGTAGTTTTTGATTTGATAAGCGGTAAAGTTGAAATCAGTAGTTCATCACAGTCAAAAGATAGTGATTTGCCGGAAACAACATCTAGGGCATCAAATTCTGATTCAAATGTAAATTCGGTCGATGATTCCGATAAAGCATCAAAAAATAATGAAAGCGTAAATCAGTCTGAAGTCAAAGACTCTGATGCAAGCGACATAAATGAAAAATCAGAGGATTATGATGCAACTGTTTTATCTACAAGCGATTTAGTTGGTAATACTAAAAAATCTTCAACATCTGATTCAGCAATAAATAAAGGGGGAGGAGTAGTTCAAACAGTGTCTATATTAATTGCGGTAATCCTTATTGCTGCAATTATATTAACAGCAGTATTTGTATATTACAAACGCACAAGGAAAAAATGAGGTGATTATTAATGTTTAAAAAGAGAAAAATTGTTTCAGTTTTACTTGCGATAATAACTGTATTCGGTGTGTTTACATCTCTGCCTTTTTCAGCAAGTGCAGTAGAAACAAACAGTGAAAGTGTAGGTGAAACTTATACAAGCGGTGATTTTGGGTATGAGTTGGTAGAGAGATATGACGGGGATACCGAGCAGTCATATAATGTTGCACGAATAACCGAATACAGCGGAAGTGATACTGATGTTATTATTCCCTCCGAAATTGATGGTTATAAAGTAGTGGCAATTGATGAACTATATTATTCCGAAAACACTGATAAGATTAAAAGTTTTACTATACCCGAAGGTGTCAGCTATATAAAGGACTATGTCTTTAAAAACTATGACAATCTTGAAAATATCTTTGTAAATGCTCAAAATGAAGATTATTGTGATATAGACGGTGTATTGTTTTCTCTGAATTATGAAACAAAGGCCCCATATAGCCTTATTATATATCCGAGAGCAAAAAGTAACACTACATATCAAATTCCGGAGGGCATTAATAATTTAGAATTTGCCGCATTTTATAAATGCAGTAATTTGATTAATCTTAATGTTCCAAAATCAATTGAGAGTTTTCCTGTTGTCGGTTGGGTCGATAAGTGCTGGGAAAACAATAGTGTTGAAAATATAAATGTTTCTTCGGATAATGAAACATATTCAAGTGTTGACGGTGTTTTGTTCAATAAAGATAAGACCAAGCTAATATTATATCCTGCAGGTAAAAAACAAGCAAATTATTCTATCCTTGAAACAGTAAATGAAATATTGGACGGTGCTTTTTATACAGCCAATAATTTGAAGAGTATAGAAATTCCTGATAGTGTTGTATCTATTGGTGAGGAGGCTTTTGGCTATGCGGAAAATCTAAGCGATATCAAAATTTCCGATAGTGTTAGTGTTATCGGTGATGATGCATTTGATAATACTTCTTGGTATAACAATCAAGAAGATGGAGTTATTTACATAAATAAATGCCTTTATGAATATAAAGGTTGGATGCCGGAAAACACATCAATTTCAATAAAAGACGGAACAAAGTCCATATGTGATAATGCATTCAGTTATTGCAGCAATCTTATAAATGTAGAGTTTCCCAATTCTGTAACATACATCGGTGAAAAAGCATTTTATGATTGTGATTCTCTTATAGATGTTAAGCTTTCAGAAAATATAACATATTTAGGTCATAATGCATTTAATGCGTGTGAAAATCTTAAATCAATTAATATACCCGAGCAATTAACGAAAACAGGTTGGGACGTTTTTGAAAATTGTTCTAATCTTGAAACCGTATATTTTAATGCTATTGCTTCAAATGATGATGAAGATGTTTATTTTAACTTTAGTTTTGAAAATTCAGTTAAAACTGTCATTTACGGTGACAAAGTAACTAAAGTTGCAAGTGATTTTAATAACAATAGTAACCTTGAGCGTGTAGTACTCGGAAGTAATGTCAAGAGTATCGGTAGTAACGCATTTAGTGATTGTACAAGCCTTAAAAGCATAACAATTCCTGAAAATGTTGCTGAAATTGGCGATAGTGCATTTTACGGTTGCACAAACCTTACAAGTATAACAATCCCTGAAAGTGTAACTGAAATTGGTGATAGAGCCTTTGAGAATTGCACTAATTTATTAGGTTTACAAATTCCTTCTAACATTGAGAAGATTGGTGATGATGCTTTTGATGATACAGCATGGTACAACAATCAGCCAGACGGCTTGTTGTATATAGGAAAAGTTTTGTATGCTTATAAAGGAGATAAAACGAAGGCTACTGATGTTGAAATTAAAGAAGGAACTAAGGCGATTTCAAACGATGTATTTTCAGACTGCGTCAATTTAAAAAATGTAGTAATACCAGACAGCGTCAATTCGATTGGTTCATCTGTTTTTGAGAATTGTACAAGCCTTGAAAGTATAACAATTCCCGATACTGTAACAAAAATTGGCTATTTTGCATTTGAAAATTGTACAAGCCTTAAAAAAATAGCGCTCCCTGATGGTGTATCATCACTTGGAATGGGTTTGTTTAGTGGTTGCACAAGTCTTGAAAGCGTAAATATCCCTAATGGAGTTACATCTTTAGGGTATACATTTAGTGACTGTAAGAAGCTTAAAAGTATAACAATTCCTGAAAGTGTAACGGCGATATCCAGAATGACATTTGCAAATTGTGTAAGCCTTGAAAGTATTGTAATTCCTAAGAATGTTTCATTTATAAGCAGAGGTAATGATGTTTTTGATGGATGTAGTTCTCTAAAAAGCTTGTCAGTAGATAGTGATAATGAATATTACTACAGTGTAGATAATGTTTTGTATAGTAAGAATGATAATCGACTTATGTATTATCCTGAAGGCTTGGAGAACGAGAATGTTGAATTACCAAGCGGAGTTAACAAAATAGCTCCAGTAGCATTTAAAAATCGTAATGTAAAGAGTGTTAATATTCCCGATACTGTTACTGAAATAATGTATTCTGCATTTTCTGATTGTACTTCACTTGCTTATGTAAATATCCCCGAAAGTGTAAAGTCTATCGGAACTCAGTGGCATGGTAATACTTTCTCTAATTGTCCGAATCTGAAAGCAGTTACTATACCAAGCAGCGTTGAAACAATCGTAGAACATTCTTTTGGATATGGCTATTATTACGACTCTGAAAAAGGCGAGCATGTAAGTGAAACTGTTGATAATTTTACAATCTTAGGTAAGTCGGGTACTGCTGCAGAAACCTATGCAAATGAAAATGGTTTTACATTTATTGATTTGGACAATAAGAATTATAACCATACAGATAATAACAGTGGCATAGGAGTTATCGCAAAAGCTGACGCTGAGCTTGTTGTAAAAGAGATTTCAGATAAAGAAAATCTTGATAAAATAAAGTCCTTATTTGACAATAACAAGAGCATTTTGAATGTGTATGACATTACATTGTCGAAAAACGGGAATAAGGTTCAGCATGAGGGAATGGCAGAGGTAAGCATTCCTTGTAAAGATGAAAACGCAAAGGTTTATCGTGTTGAGTCAGATAATACACTGACTGATATGCAAGCAGTGTATAAAGACGGATATTTGAAGTTCTATACTGAGCATTTCAGCGATTATGTTGTTGCATCGCCGGGAAAGAGTGCTTTAGGTGATGTTAATAAAGACAATGAAGTAAATGCAAAGGACAGAATGATGCTGACTCGCTACCTTGCAAAGTGGAGTGGATATGAAAACATTGATATGACCGCCTCTGATGTAAACAACGACGGTGAGGTGAATGCTAAGGATCGTATGGTTCTTACAAGACACTTGGCAAAATGGCAGGGTTATGAAACCCTACCTTTTGATAAATTTTAAAGGAAGGAAGAAAGTTTGATGAAGAGAAAACTTTCAGCTGCATTTGCAGTGATTATGGCAGTTTGTATTCTGATGGCTCAGGCAGTATGCTTTACAGCGTTTGCTGATTCGGAAGACGCACCGTCAATCGTTGTAAGCAGCACAGAAGCAAAAGCAGGCGACACCGTTGATGTTACAATCACGATGTCAAACAACCCGGGCTTGGTATCGGCTAATCTGTATGTGAATTACGATGCTGATGTACTTAAGCTCAAAGAGGTGAAGGACGGAGGTTTGTTGTCGGGAGTTACTCACAGCGACAATTATACAACAAGCCCTTACGGTTTGTGCTGGGTTAATGATACCGCTCCGGAGAACTTTAAAGTTAATGGCGTTCTTGCAACATTAACCTTTGAGGTTTCAGAAGAGGCCGTGACAGGCACTACAACCATAAGTCTTGACCAGGATATCCTTAACTTTGATATGGATAATGTTGTTTTTGATTTAGTAAGTGGCAATATTCAGATTGAGGGCAAACACATCCACGAAACAGAGTTGATTCCTGCCAAGAAGTCCAGCTGTACAGAAAACGGTAATAATGAATATTACTACTGTGCAGGCTGTGGAAAGTATTTTAAGGATGCAGGGGCAACTATTGAAACAACAAAAGAAGCTGAACAACTTCCGCTAGTTGCTCATCACGGTGGCGAAGCTACTTGTACAAAGAAAGCTGTATGTGATGTTTGTGGTCAGGAATACGGCGAATATGCTCCTCATCAGTATACAGAAAAAGTTGCTGACGAATACTTAAAGACTCCTGCAACATGCGTTTCAAAAGCTGTTTATTTCAAGAGCTGTTCTGTATGTGGACAGGCAAGTGATACTGAAACCTTTGAGTATGGTGAACTTGCAGACCACAACTACGATACAACCACATGGAAATCGGATAAAACAGGACATTGGCATGCGTGCACAGTTTGTGAAGACAAGCTTGATTTTGCAGAGCATACTTCAAGTGGTCCTGCAACAGAGTATGAACCTGAGGTTTGTAAAGAATGCGGATATGTAATCACTCCTGCACTCGGACATACACATAAGCTTACATTAGTTGAGGGCTTTGCTGCAACATGTACAGAGGATGGTCAGAAAGCATACTATGTTTGTGACGGCTGCGGAAAGTGGTTTGAGGATGCTACGGCATCTGTTGAGATTACAGACCATGACAGTGTAATTATCAAAGCAGCACACACCCCTTCAGACTGGATAGTTGATAAGGAAGCCACTGAAACTGAAAAGGGCAGTCAGCATAAGGAATGTACAGTATGCGGTACAGTTCTTAAAACAGAAGAAATTCCGGCTATTAAGCCTGTTACAACTGAACCTACTGTAACTGAACCAACTACAGTGGAATCAGCTACATCAAAGCCAGACAAAGGCTCGTCAACATCCGATACTGTAACTTCTTCAGTGATTTCTTCGGATAATGGCACTGTTCAGACTGGAAATAGCAATATTGCAGTTATACTTGCTGTTGTATTAATGCTTTGTTCAGCGGTTGTTTATGCTTATGGCTACTTTAGAAAAAATAAATCCACAAAATAATACCACATTATTCTTGAATTAGAAAAATGATTAGCGGACGGTGGCGGATTTTCTGTCATCGTCCGTCTTTTATATTAGAGGAGTAAGTTGTGAAATTGACAAATTTTAAATCTGTATGTGTTTTAGCATTGGTTGTATTATTTTTTGCATTTTCGTGCGGTTGCAGGAATAATCAGGATATTAGCAGTCAGATTGAAGTTACTTCCGATGAACTAATTGGAATATGGAAACTGGACAGCGTTACAAAATATACTTTTGACGGCAGAGGAAACGGTAAAATGGCTGTTTCAGACTCAGAATATGAATTTAATTACACTATAAATAATGATGAAATAAAAATTGATTTTGTAAGTGAATCTGCACAGGATTCGACTTATGAGTTTATTATAGATGAAAACAAATTAACACTTTTGTCAAAAGATAAAAATAAGGGAACTTTTGAATTGACAAAAGAAAATTGAAATTAAATTTACGAGGAGGAATAGAAATGAAAAAAAGTAAAAAATCAATAGCTATTATATTAGTGATTGTTCTTGTGTTAATTACAATGTTGTCAGTAATAACAGTAAGTGCTTCAAGTGAAAGTGATTATTGTAATAATTTTATTAATAAGTTGCTCAGCAATGAATCTTCTTGGTTACCTCTAACAAGTAATTCAATAAGAATGCAGGCGGGATTTGAATTTTTAGATTTGGATTTTGACGGAAAATGTGAATTAGTTGTTCAGGAAGCCGGTGGTACAATGGATAACCATTCTGTAAGAATTTATTACTATAGTAATGATTCCATACATGAGGTAACCGGTAAAAAATATGGTGAGTACTTAAATGTTTATAGCTTAAAATATTATTATAATAAATTATATGATAAATATTTTATTACAGGAATGAATACTTGTGCTGCTGGTTTTGCTGCAGATAGATGGTGTGGTAATTACAAATTAACTTATACTAATAACACTCTGAATTTTTATTATTATTCATCAAATTATAAGGAAGTGAATTTCACTACTTACGAAAATATTTTTACTTATTACGATGGTGCTGTTGGTTATGGTAATTCTTCTGGTTTTAATGCCATTGAAGAAGCTGAGTATAATACTATAAATGAAAACATTTTGAAAAACTGTGTAGATGCAAATTTAAAATCAAAGTTTATTACAAAGAGTGACTGGGATTCTTACACATATTCACAAAAGAGAGAATCCTTATTAGATTCCTATAGCAGTTTTAGTTATAATGATTATAGCGATAATAACTATTTTAAACTTAAGCAAGATACAAATCAGTATTTGCATAAGGCTACTACTTATCATGTTAATAACAAAAATTATAGACACAAATTATATTGGGATAGTTTAAATACTTGGGATAGTACTTTCAGAATTCACGATCAAATTTATTCTGGAGAAACAGGAGGAGTGTGTCATGGAATAGCTTTGAGTATGTGTTATGCAAATAACGGAAATTTGGATCTTAAAGCTTTGAATAATGGCATACAGACTAGCAATTATTGGGGCTTAGGTTCTATGTACGATAGTGATAAAGGAAGATTCAAGGATTTAGTTACATATTATCAGTTAACTCAACTTACAGCAAATGGTGCTGAAAGTTATTCTGTTGAAAGGAACGGATGGCATACTCAAAGTCTCAATAAAAGATTGTCAGATTTTCTAAAAAAATTCAAACAGGATGCTGAACGTTCCCAGAATGAGAAAAAGCCTTTTGTACTTTCATTTAGCTATAAGCATAACAATGATGTGTCCGGACATAGCGTTGTAGTATGTGGATACAACTATAATGATAGCACAAACGAGCATGAAATCTTAATCTATGATGAGAATACATATCCAAATGTAAGGTACTTTATTTTTAAAATATCTTCAGATTATAGCTCTTTTACATTTACAGATGCTAACGGTGAAGCGCTTGGATATATGATTAGTGACATTTGGACTAATCTTGAAGTTTATGATATTGATAAATTATACAGTGGAAAAAATTTTAGCAGTATTTCGGTAGTAAAAGGAAGTGAGCCTGTTTCTGCAAGTAATACCACTCAATTAAATATTACTGCATACAAAACATTTAAAGTGGTGAATGATAGGGGTGAGTATCTTGAATATGATGGAAGCAGCTATAACGGTAATATGAATGTATATGATTGTAAATTGGTGGACAATCTGGATAATACTTGTTCATGGGATATTACCGTTAATAATAGTTCAAAATTTGTGTTTTCAAACTTAGAAAATGACTGTGAGATTATCGGCGAAACATATTCCGGAGGATTTTATATTTGCTCAAATTATTCAGATGGATTCACTATTAATGGTAAAAGCGTAACGGTTGAGGGTAGAAACTATGATTTTGATATTGCTTTACAAACGCAGAGCGAAAAAGATTTTATCCGAGTTTCAGGTAAAGCAAGCGGAAATACATCTGTGAGTGATAATAGTAATACAATAGAGATAAAATCTGATACATATATAAATGCAGCAAATGTTAAATCGTATGAATTTGATAATATTTCTGAAAACAATGTTGAGAATACTGTCAATAACATAATGATTGATGATGAATCAGGTGAAATTGTCAATAGCAAAAAACTTTCGTATACATTCGGAGACATAAACAATGATGGTGTGATAAATTCAAAGGACAGGATGACATTAACGCGGTACATTGCAAAATGGAATGGCATAAAAATCATAAATGATCAGGCTTCTGATGTGAATTATGACGGCAAAGTCAACGCAAAGGACAGAATGATTCTTACACGGCATCTGGCAAAATGGCAGGAATATGAAATTTTACCAAATAATAAATAAAATTACTTTTACAGGAGGGGAATCTTATGAAATGTAATTTAAAAAGAGTATTGAGCATTTTGTTTTCAGCAACAATCATTATAAGTGTGGTTATTAACACATCCGTTATAGCAGGAGCTGCAACGGGTGTAATGGCTGATGCAACACAAATTGATGTAAAAAAGAATATTAGTATTAATTCAACAGATGTAACAATATATGCGATAGAAGATTGGGCTGCAAAATACATCAGTATTCCGTCAAATTTTAATAGTTCTTTTCAACTTATTGTTAGTGGGGCAAACCAGATATCTTATTATGTTGATGGATATGAGAAAGTGAACATATCAAGCAATGGTTTAATTACACCTAAAATTAATACATACTATTGGTATGGTAATTATGGTACAACTGTTGAGGAACCTAACAAAACACCGACAAAAATAACCAAGGATATTGAGTATGGAGAAAGTACAATCATTGTCTGTGCTGATGATGTAGAGTTTGAGGTTAAAGTTAATGTAGTTGATTATTCTGATGTATATGCAGAAAAAATAATGGATGACTATGTGTCGAAGAATATAAAAAACGATATGTCCACATATGAGAAAATTAATATCATCGCTAAATTTGTAGCAGAAAGAGATTACGATGATGGTTATTCGTCTTATGCAGGGTTGATTATTGCAGGAGGTGGAGATTGTTGGGCTTCAACAGACGCTATAATATATATGTCAAAAAGTGCAGGTTTACAAGCATGGAAAAGAAATGGAAGTAAAGATTATGGAGCTGGTTCAGGACATATGAACGCTATGGTTTCTGATGGAAAGGAGTATTATGAAGTTGAGGCAGGATTTACAGGAAGTGCCCCTAGATATTACAGTGTTAAGGTTAGAAACAGTTTGTATAGTTATAGATTAGATGATTTTGATGGAATGCAAATTTATCAATATGATGGAGAGATGTACCCTTCAGTGCTTGAAATTCCTTCGGAAATTAATGGAAACAAAGTCACCTCAATAGGTGCATATTTCGCTCAGTTACACCCTCTGATAGGAGGAAATTCTAATATCAATAGGGTTATATTACCTGATACAGTAAAAGAAATAGGAGATGGAGCATTTCTTGCTTGTGAAAATTTGGCTAGCATAACAATTCCAAAAAGTGTTTTATATATTGGCCAAAGAGCATTAGGATATTTATCTGATTCTTATAAGAGAGAAGGCTTTATAATTTACGGTTATAAAAATACTGCTTCCGAGGAATATGCTAATATCAACGGTTTTGAATTTATTGCTTTAGACGAGAAGTTTTTTTCTTCCGGTGACGCTAACGGTGACGGCTCAGTCAACGCAAAAGATCGTATGATGTTAACCCGCTATCTTGCAAAATGGTTGAGCTATGAAAATATTAATATGACATCTGCAGATGTAAATAAAGATGGTGAGGTCAATGCGAAGGACAGAATGATTCTTACACGCCACTTGGCAAAATGGCAGGGATATGAAACCTTATCAATTTTATAAGAAATATATGGAGTAGGAATTTAACATGTTCTTAGTTTCTATTCCGCAAAAGATAAAAACCAAGGAGTGAAATTTATGTTAAGGAAAGCAAAACAGATTATTTCTATTATACTTTCTATAGCAATAGTATTTAGCATTTCTTCTGCAATACCTTTTTCTGCAAGTGTTTTGAATTATGTTGTGGAGGAGGGTTCAGAAGTTTTACCTGAGGATTATTCAAATATTTTGTCAAGTTATTCTCCTGAAGTTTTCGGTACTTCGAAAACTTCATTTGTAAATAAATTGTCAAATGAAAATTATCAAGTAGTAGTGTATAGCGATTTATTGTATATTATGACTTATAATTCAAAGTTTTCTTTGTTATCAACCCAAACTATTGAGCTTGAACTCCCATTATGGGGTGGATATTATTGCGGAGAGAATTATAATTATGTAGTTTGCGGTCAATCTTATGATACATCTTTGGACAAGGGGGGCGATGTATACAGAATTATTAAATACGATAAAAATTTTAAAAAAATAGTGGGGTTATCACTTAACGGAGCTGAAACTTATACAAGGAGACCTTTTGATTCTGGAAATGTTTCGATAGCGGAGAACGGCAATTCGCTTGTAGTATATACAAGTAGATTGCGTCTTGATGGGCATCAGTCAAATATGACAATAAAAGTTAATACAGATAATATGACTGAATATAGTTGTATGTCTGATTTTGGGGCTACAGAATATATGTATCCTTATAAACATGTGAGTCATTCGCTTAGGCAAATAGTTAAATTCGATGGTGATTATCCTGTTTATGTCGACTTAAGTGATGGATATCCTGAACGTTCAGTGTATTTGCAGTCTTACTATGGTTCTCAACCTTTATTGAAAATTTCGGGTGACATTGGTGATAATGTGACAAATGCAGAGGTATCAGGTATGGAAATTTCACCAACAAATTATCTCGTTGTGGGCTCTTCTATGAATAATGAAATGAACAATATTTTTCTATCAAGCTACAATAAGTCTTTAAATACTTCAGAATGTGAATGGCTGACTGCTTCTAGTACATTTTATGCAGAAGGCTATGGCAATCCTAAAATAGTTAAAATAAATGATGATAGATTTGCAGTTATGTGGTCAGTTTCAAAAGGACCTTCCGTTCAATATGTTATTGTAGATGGAAAAGGTGCTGTTATTAGCAATCTTAAGAACCTTAATTTTGCCTATTTGTCGGATTGTGAGCCGATTTATGATAATAACAGAATTATTCTTGTTAATATTTTTGATGGAAAGGTGAACTTTGACCTTATAAATGATTTGGCAACAGGCGGATCATATTATATTAATCATGATAACCTAAAAAGCTCTGAAAACGCATGGAACGGAATATCTGATGTGTCTTGGTATTCTGATGGTAAAAAAAGTTTTGATATTACTACTTCTGAGCAGCTTTCAGGATTGGCTCAACTTGTAAACGAAGGAAATACATTTAAGAATAAAACGGTAAATCTTAAGAATGATATATATATTAATAAAAATGCTTTTTCTTATGTTAACAAATGGACACCAATTGGAAACACCGAGCAAAAATGTTTTGATGGCACATTCAATGGTAATGGATTCAGCATTTATAATATGTATGTGCCCGAGGAAAATTCAGGTGGCTTGTTTGGGTATATTGGCGAAAATGGTATAATTAAAGCACTTAACATATCGCAGGGTACATTTCAATACGGTGGATGTGTAGCCAATGATAATAAAGGGATAATTATGTTTTGCAACAGTAAATCTTTAGTTTATGGCTATGATTTGTTCTCAACAGGGGCTATTTGTAATAGAAACAGCAATTTAGTTTACGGATGCAAAAACTATGGCACAGTAGATGGAAGCGATACAGGAGGAATTGTAGGCAATAATAATACAGGAGGGACCATTAGTGCTTGTAATAATACAGGTATTGCTATGGCAACAGGTTCTGTAGGTGGAATTGCCGGGTATAATTATGCTTGGATATATGATTGTTATAATACCGGGCTGGTTACAGGTGGTTTTGGGTTGAATAAGGCATCTTGGGTTGCAGGAATTGTACCGGAAAATTATTCAAGATCAAATGAAGAAGGAATATCCAATTGTTATAATGTAGGTAGTATTTCGCAGGCTGATATTTTAAAAAGTGCAATATCTCGTGGTGAATTTAAAAATTGTTTTACAAATATTCAGCCCGGAGTTAACAATGGAAATGCAACAGTGTTATCTAACGCGGAACTTATTGACAGTTCATTTGTAGAAAAACTTAACAGCGACAGTAATTCTATTCTTCCCGGTTGGATAGAGGACAGTATAAAAATTAATAACGGTATGCCAATAACGATTGCTGACTATAATGCTTATGTCAGGACCTATAAAATGATTCCTGAAATGTGGGCAATCGGGGATATCAGTATGCTTAATGATATTAATAGTGAATGCGTTTATTCCTTTTGGCTATACTTTTGCGATGTAGTTCCTGAAGTTGAAGTGGAAAATTCTGACATTGCTGAGATTATAAGTGATATATCAATTAATGGCGGAAAAATTATTATAAAACCAAAAAGTAAAGGCACAACAAACATTATAATCAACTTTAAGGAAACCGAAAATAATTGCAGTTTTACATATAAGTTGCCTATTACAATTAATGGATATATTTCTATTGGGGATGTAAATACCGATAGTCAGGTAAATGCAAAAGACCGTATGACGCTCACACGCTATCTTGCAAAGTGGATAGGATATGAAAACATTGATATGACCGCCGCAGATGTAAACAATGATGGTGATGTAAACGCAAAGGATCGTATGATTCTTACTCGTCATATTGCAAAATGGCAAGGCTATGAAACTTTGCCGTATAGAATTTGATAGCATATAGATTATAAAAGCTAGAATTCTCTTCAAGTATTTTACAATATTTGTTTGAGTTTCTCTATAATCCTTTTGCGTTTCTTTTGAACAGCACTTTCTGTCATACCGAGCAGAAGTGCTGTTTTATTGTATGAAAGCTTTTCTGTTGTTTCAAATGTGTCAAAGTTGATTCCTGTTGTAAGTTCAAGCAATTTGCGCTCTATCGGGGATAGCGATTGAATAGCTTCTTTTATTTGTTTAGATTTGTAGTTGTTAAAGACAATATCCTCGGATGCGGTAATATCCTCTATTTCAAAAGATTCTCTGTTTCCAGAATATTTTGTTGCTAACGCTGCTTCTATATACTCAATGACAGTATTCTCGGAAAGATGTAATTGTTCGGATATTTCTTTTACTATTTTATCAAACGGCTTTTTATCTTTAGTTTTGAAGTATAATGATGTTACTTTACGGAGATTGTTATGTGCGTTTTTACTTTCAATTTTTGTAATACCGCAGTCTGTACGAACATATTCTAACCACGCTTTGTGAGTTTTATATTTCATAATTTGCAGAAGAGGGAGTTTTTCGTCTGCTGAATATCTTTGCAATTCGTCCCACAGTAGAGAAACAAAAATTTGTTTTAAATCAGGTAACCTGTATTCTTCAATATGGTTGCATTTTATAAACTCGGCAGCTTTTCTGTTAAGTATAGGCTCATAGAAATGCAGAAATTCATTAAAATATTTACTATCGTTTGTTTTCAGGTACTGTATAAAATAATCATTGAAATCATCAAGTCTATTTGGTTCGTAACCTAACTGATACATATGCAGGTTTTCATTTTGCATTTGCTCACCGCCTATTCTTTCATTGCTTCCTCGTAAATCTTTTCTAAATTCATTTCGTCTTCGTAGTTATTTTCAGCATAGTCAAAATCAAACTGTGCTCGCTCAAATTTCATATCGATAATCTTTTTAGCCTTGGATGATACAGCTTTACTGTATTTGCCGAGGCTTTTATTTTGGCGTATTGAGCTGTATCGCCTGTTCCAGAGAACATAATACGGACTGTCGGATTTTTTCTGCTTTTTCATTTTGCGCTTTGTAATTTCAGGGTGCTTTGCAACATAGAAACAAGGCACACCGTATTCCTTATTTACCGTACTGCAATAAAGCTGCTTGTGTGCTGTAGTCATAAGAAAATATTTGTTGCAGACTCCGCACTTCCATATGTAGTGACCTTGCGAAAGTGCCTCAAAAAACTCCGTCACAAAGAAATCCATCATTCTGCTGAAATACATTCGTCTTATAATTTTGTACTTACCATTTTCAATTTTTATCGTAGGAACAGCAGATTGAATCGGTTTAAGGTTGAATCCGTCCCTTATCATTGCCGCAGGATTGCTTGCTGCTAAGTTCATTTGTACTTCTTCGTTCTCGAAAAACTCACAAGTGAATTTAGCAATGTTATCTTTCTGTCGTGAATCTTCTTTTATAAAATTCTCTACATAGTTAATTATCATTGTGCCGAAGTTAGCGGTATCAACGCCGATATATGAATATGCTCTCAAAACATTTTCAGCGGTCTTTGATTTATTCTCTATTTCTTCAAGCCTTGCAATTTCGTTTCTTTCTGTTCTTCCGTAATTGATTTTTAGATGCTTCAAAAGATACTCGTAATCATCAAGTGCATCTTTACCAAACAATTTTGAAACAGTCGTTCTTGATTTTTCAATATCAAAATATTTAAAAGGCTCAAGTGATTGCATATAGTCAATCATTTTATTTATGTCAGCAAATATATCCATAAATAATTTTCTGCTGTAACCGTTTAATTTAAGCTCCTGCCAATGACGATTTATCTTACCGCTGTGAATCAGTAGATTGGTTGCGAACTCCTTTGGAAGATTGGCAATGCAGTTGCTTATATATCCAAGCGGTAGTTTCTCGTTGTTTAAAATTATATTCTTTTCATCAAAATCTACTGCGAAATAATCAATAGTTGTGATTTTATTTTCGTACCTTTCAATATAGCTCAATTCTCTCACCTCAAAAGTATTATATCACTGAACCGACAATATCACAATATACTAAGAAATAATTTTACTCTGTCACGGAAATTTCTGTGATTTTAAAAAACTTTGACATTTATATATTAGAGGACAAAGGAGAGTGATGAAAATATGCTTGTAACCAGTGACAGGAGGATAGTTTAAATTTTCTATCAGGTGGTTCAATATTTCTATTACAACTAACAAGAGTTACATAACAAAACTCAAGTAAAGATATTATCAACTGCAGAGGAAGAAGAAGGGAGAAAAAATTTTTGAATGATACAACGGTACAGCACAAGGATTTCTTTATAGTCAGCAATAAAATATTTGATTTTAATTTGCCCGCAAATACAATTGCAGTTTATTGCTGTCTACTTATGTTCGCCGACAGAGAAAAGCTCAGTTGTTTTCCATCGCTGAGAATGATTTGCGAGAAGTGTCATCTGACAAAGAATACTGTAATCAAATGCTTGAGATCACTTGAAAAAATTGGGTTAGTCTAAGTGAAGTTAAGGAAGAGATGGAACAATTCTAACAGCAGTAATATGTACTACTTATTTGATCCTTCTGTTGTGAATTCATAGTGTAATAAAAAGTGACGATAGATACAACGAGTGTACCGTTTTCTTATTCATTTATCGTCGCAAGGCATTTGTTTCGCCGGCGTTGCCGATTTGTGCGATTATTTTGCAGAGGTGGAGGAAGTTATCCGACTGCAAGTAAAAATCGCAATTGGGGCGAATTTACGGCAGAATTGAAAGTTTATTTTCAGTAGCAGAGGTTGGGGCTAAATTTCCCGGACTTGTCAGGGGCAAGCAGAGCGCCCGGCTGTCCGCCAAAGGCATAAAGTCGGGCGGAAGCCCGGACCCACTTTAACACGGAGGTGTGTAAAAATAGAAACCCGTAAGAGAAATCAAATCTTAAGTATCAGATTAACTGATTCCGAAAAATCAGCAATCTATAAAAAATCAAAGAAAGCTAAGCTGACATTGACTGAATATATTTTGAAATCTTCATTACAAAGTGAAATCAAAGTAGTTGACTTGCAACCGTTACTTGTTGAACTGAAAAGGCTTGGCAACAATCTGAATCAGATAACGAGAAAGATAAACAGCGGTGCTTTTAATTCCTACAACTTTAGTGAAATGATTGCGATGCAAAGAAAAATCTATGACGCAATCATAAAACTGTCGGAGGAAAAGTAATGGCTACCGTAATATACATTCGTGAGTCAAAGCAATCAATCAGTGCGATGAAAGGTGTAATTGATTACTGTTGTCAGGACAAAAAAGTTTACGATGAAATTTTAAATCAAAGACTTATCAGCGGAATTAACTGTGACGGTGAGAATGTTTTTTCAGAATTTCTTGCAACAAAGAAATCGTATAAAAAGACGGACTGTATGAATTTCTACCAGTATGTTCAATCTTTCTCGCCGGAAGAAAATATTACTCCGCAGAAAGCTCATGAGTTTGCATTAGAGTTTGCCGAGAAAGCGTGGACAGGATATGAAGTTTTGGTTGCAACACATTGTGATGCACAACACATCCACTCTCACTTTGTTATCAACTCTGTCAGCTTTGAGAATGGTAAAAAACTCCGTCAGAATCCAAACACACTCAAATCATTACGAGCATTGAGCGATGAAATTTTCAGACAGCATAGCCTTTCAACTCTTGAGGCTTACAGCAAGAACGGTATTAAAATCTCTACGAATACCGCACCGCAGTCAAAGGTCAGAGCTGGAAATTCAAACTGATGAATGACATAGACAAAGCTATGAACATAAGCGGAAGCAAGGAGGATTTCATAAACGCAATGTCAATTATGGGTTATTCGGTGACTTGGACTGATGGCAGGAAATACATCACCTATCAATGCCCGAACAAAATGAAGTGCAGAGATATTAAACTGCACAACGATAAATATTTGAAAGGAAGTATGGAAAATGAATTCAGATACAGGCAAGAACAATATTTTGGAAAGCCTCAAACAGAGGAACAGCAACTCACTGACAGCGATAGAGCTACTATCGGGAGAAACGAAAGTGATTTCGATTCCGTCACAGGTCAGAGAGGAAGAGCTCACCCTACTGAGAACAGCAATAACCTTTCAGCCGGAGCTGTACAACCGAATTTCAAACATTCCAAATACAGAACAGATGACAGATTATCTGAAACAGATTTTAGAAATCGAACAGGAGTATATGGAAACAAGCTTGAAGAGTTGTCAGACGGAGCTGAAGAAAGTTTCAGAACAAACTCTGAAAGACATCAGGTCGGTGCAGTTGCAGATGACCGAGTCTATACAACAGGTTGGGAAGATTCAAGAAGGGTTTTTGAACAATACCTTGCAAAAAGGTCAGGAACTGGAATTAGCAATAGCTTCACAGGTGAAGAAGTCAACACTCCTGACAACTCTAAAATGGATAGCAATAACCATAATGTCCTCGGCGGTGTCAACTCTCTTGCTGAATCACTTTCTTGGATAATAGATGATGAATCTGAAGATGAAGAAGAACGCAGAAAACGGATTACAACTGAGCAAAATGGAAGTGATATTGGTACTTTGCTTGGTCTTACCGCCGGATTGATTACAGGTGCAATATCAAAAGAAGGAAATATTGAATATGAAGATGAAGAAATTGATGACAGTCCGACTATGCAAATGTAGTTGGAGAAAGGAGCATTTAATGGAGAAAAACAATAATACATTTTCAGAAGAACATAACCTTACGAGCCTTGCTTTTAAACGCAGGCATATATGTAAAATGAATGTAGTTGAAATTGATAACACATCTTATTGTGTGCAGGATATATTTCCTATAGCGGACGAGCAAAAACATAATACCGTATCAGATAAAATAAAGTATCTTGTTTCAGGTGAAAAACCTGAATAAAAGTCTGGATATTCAAGCCGAATAGGAATATTGTGTAGTCGTAATCCTATTCGGTTTGATTTGATAGAGTTGATAACACTCGGAAAGGAATGAAATATGTTGAACACAAATTCAAACCAACAGTTAATTACAGCACTTTACTGCCGCCTTTCACAGGAAGATGAATTGCAGGGAGAGTCAAACAGCATAAGAAATCAGAAAGCACTTCTTGAAAAATATGCGTTGGATAACGGATTCCATAACTGCCGATTTTATATTGACGACGGTTATTCAGGGGTTGATTTCAATAGACCTGACTTCAACAGAATGATTGATGATATGAACAACGGCTTGATAGGTACAATAATAACAAAGGATTTGTCAAGACTTGGCAGAGATTATCTTAAAACAGGTACATATCTTGAAATCATATTTCCGCAGAATAATGTCAGATATATAGCGATTAATGACGGAGTCGATTCTGAAACAGACAGTAATGAGTTTATTGGAATAAGAAACTATTTCAATGATTACTATGCGCAAGACATCAGCAAGAAAATACGCTCGGTAAAAACTGCCGCAATGAACAGAGGTGAGCGAACCAACGGAAGCGTGCCTTACGGATATATGTTAAATCCCGACAATCCAAAGCAGTATCTGGTTAATCCGGAAACCGCACCGATAGTCAAAAGAATTTATGAGCTGTCAGCAGCAGGCTACGGAGTTGCAAAAATCCAAAAAATTCTTGAAGATGACAAGGCTATATCTCCTGCTATTTACCTGTTTCAGAAGTATGGAAGCTTAAGAGGTAAGCCTGATCCAAGCCGTCCGTATAACTGGCCGAAGCGTACAATCCGCAGAATGCTTAGCAATCCCGAATATCTGGGAGCAACCGTTTGCGGCAAGACTTATTCAAAATCGAATAAGCTGAAAAAACGAATATCTGTTCCAAGATCGGAATGGAAAATATTTGAGAATACACAGGAGCCTATAGTTGACAGAAAGCTCTGGGACATGGTTCAGAAAAAGTTTGACGGCAGAAAGAAAGCAAATAAAACAGGACTTACCGATAAGTATGCAGGATATCTGTACTGCGCTGAATGTGGTGCGAGGATGTATATCAACCGAGCAAAAAGCTTAAAGGAAACACAAGAATGTTATACTTGCGGAACTTATCAGACAAAGGGAAGTCATCATTGTTCATATCATTATATTCGTGCTGTAGTGCTTGATGAATTGGTACTCAACAGGCTGAGAGAAATTACTGCGTTCGCAAGAGAAAACCCTGCTGAGTTTTATGAAATAGCAAAATCAAAAGCAGAAAAAGAATCCAAAAAGCTTATAAAGATTTCAAAAGGCGAGATTACTGACGTACAGAAACGCATAACAGAGCTTGACGGAATTATAAGATGTCTGTATGAGGACAGAGTTGCAGGACGAATCACGCCGGAACGATTCGAACTTCTTGTATCGGGTTATGAGCAAGAGCAGGCAGAGCAAAAACAAAAGCTTGAAAATCTGAACAATGAGATCTCAATACAAGGTACTCGTGATAAGAAAATATCAGAATTTATAGAAAGTGCAAAAAAATATATTGATATCACGGAAGTAACACCTGAAATTTTGCATGCATTCATCAAGCGAATAAACATACGTGAAAGAGCAATTCCTCGGTCTCAGAAGTGCGGTAATCAGATTGATATTTACTATACCTTTGAAGCTGATGAGATGCTTTCAGTATAGTCAGAACCTCAATTAATAAGCGAACACCCGAGAAGAAAAATCTCGGGTGTTCAATAAGAATTTTTTATCCGATAAGCAACACTGCTTCATTGCTCTGTGTTTATAGAACTTAAAGCCAAGAGCAAACAGAAATTAAAGGAGTTGCAAACCGATATTGCAATGGAACTTACTCGTTCAAAGATTGAAGTTGACCGCCTAACTTTACGGCAGAAAGAAGGATTTTTGTCTGTAAATCCTATCGGAAGTAATCAGTTCGGAAGTTTATACGAGCGTGTTCTGCCTGCTTCATCTGTTGCAAATTTGTTTCCGTTTAATTTCAGTGGTAAGACAGATCCAAACGGCTTGTACATCGGCAGAGATAAATACGGCACTAATATCCTTGTTGACTTTGACAGGCGAACAGAGGACAAGACAACGAGCAACATCCTTATTCTTGGAAACTCAGGTCAGGGCAAAAGTTATCTTCTTAAATTGATTTTAACCAACATAAGAGAAAGCGGAAAGAAAATAATTTGCCTTGATCCCGAAGCGGAATATGAGGATCTGACAAATGCCCTTGGCGGTTGTTACATTGATTTTATGTCAGGCAAATACAAAATCAATCCCCTTGAGCCAAAAGCATGAAATGACGGTCAGGATGAGATCGATAAGGACGCACCGCCTGCATTTAACAAGGTAACACGACTTTCACAGCACATTGCGTTTTTGAAAGATTTTTTCAGAACCTACAAGGATTTCACGGACGCACAGCTTGATACAATTGAAATTCTGCTTATGAAGCTGTACGCACGATTCGGTATTACAGATACAACAAATTACAGCACAAAAAAGCCTACCGACTTTCCTGTTATGTCTGACTTTTATGACTTGTGTGAGGAAGAATATATGACCTACGACCACAAGCGAAAGTATCTTTATACAGAAGAAATCTTGCAGGAGGTTTGTCTGGGTATTCATAGTATGTGTGTAGGTTCAGAATCAAAGTATTTCAACGGTCACACCAACATTACCGACGACAGTTTCCTCTGTTTCGGTGTTAAGGGATTGCTTGATACTAATAAAAGACTCAAAGATGTTAAATATAATTATTGTTCGAAACCGAATAGGATGTAATTAAACGAGATGACCTTTATTGTTTATCTCGTTTTTATTTAGTGAAAAATATGTTTATATTTCAAAAACTATTTTAATTAACTAGTTTGCAAAAAAGTATTATTGATTTTCTTGACAACTTTGAATTTATACGCTAAAATTATATATAGAACATATGTTCTATGCGATCGATCAAAAATATTAATTATTTATATTAGGAGGAAAAAATTATTGAGTAAGCAAGCAATTTCTCTTTCATATTTATACGGTGGAAAGTGGATAGGTTTTAGTGATCAGACAAAATCTACTATGGACTGCTTAAAGATTAAAACAAGTTCAAATGAATCTTTTTATTTACAATATAGAACTTGGAATAAGGGAATGAATGGATATTATCCATATGTAAAAAGTACTGAAAACGATTATGCAGGTTCTTCAGGTAAGCCAATTCAACAACTTCAGATTCAAGCATACAGGAATGATGGTACGAAGTTAGTATCAGGTGTTGTTGTTATGTATAGAGCCTTTGTAGAAAATAAATGGCTACCATGGGTAAGTAATGCTGACCCTGAATGGATGGATAGTGTACAGAGTAAATATAATCTGGGTGGCACTTTAGATACCAGCAGCTCGTATGCCGGTATCTCCGGAAAGAATATTAGCGGAATAGAAATTCGTGTTTATAAAGAATCATCGTTAGGAAACTACTCTGGTGGTGAATCAAATCCTTCGCTAAGCTATATGGTTGGAAATGAATCTAATTGGAAGTCTTTTTCAAAAAGCACTTTGTCATCCAGAATAGATGGAGTAAAAATACAGACAGGCAGTAACAAGGATTATTATTTAACTTATCGAACATGGAATGAAGGACAGTCATCTTATTATCCTGCCGTAAATAGTACAGAAAATGATTATGCAGGTTCCCCTGGAAAAGCTATTCAGAGGTTAAGTATCAATGTATATAGAAATAATGGCACAAAACTTACTTCCGGAATTATTGTTATGTATAGAGTATATACTGATTCAAGGTGGCTGCCATGGGTAAGTAACGCTGATCCTGAATGGATGAGAAATGTAAAAACTAAATATAGTTTGAATGGTACTTTAGATACAGGTTCATCTTATGCCGGCATAGACGGTAAAAATATTGGTGGCGTTGAAATTCGTATTTTTGAAGAAGATTCGTTAAATGCGGGTTCAGGTAGTTTCGTTGGTTCTGAAGAATTAATAACAACCCAGTATATGGCAAATAGTACATCTAATTGGAAAAGTTTCAATCATAAAGTAATGGCTTCTCCTATTGACGGTATTAAAATTCAGACCAATTCAAATTCGGATTTTTATTTGCGTTACAAAACATGGAACGAAGGACAATCATACTATTATCCTGAAGTAACAAGTTTAGAAAATGATTACGCAGGTTATCCAAATAAACCAATTCAGGGACTGAGTATAAGTGCATATAGTAAGGATGGAACAAAGCTAACTGCCGGTGTTGTTGTAATGTATCGTGCTTATGTTGATGGAAGATGGTTGCCATGGGTTAGTAATGCTGATCCGGAGTGGATGCAGAATGTTCAAGAAAACTATAATTTAGGTGGAACATTGGATGTCAGTTCATCATATGCTGGAATTATCGGTAAAAATATAAGCGGTGTTGAAATCTATGTGTTTAATGGCAAATCCATCTCATCGTCAATCGGTAATTTATCCGGAGGCAAAGTAGCTTCAACACTTAGCTATATTGACGAAGATTCAAATTGGCATAGCTTTACTTCAATGGCAAGCTCCGTTCATATTAATGGTATAAAAATTAAAACCGATAAGTCTAAGCCATATTACCTTTTATACAGGACTTGGAATGAAGGAAGATCATACTATTATCCTTTTGTTAAAAGCAATGAAAATGACTATGCAGGATATCCGGGTGGCACTGTGCAGTTATTGAATATTCAAGTATATAGTAAAGAAGATGTAAAACTAACATCAGGTGTAGTTGTTATGTACAGAGTGCATGTAGACGGTAATTGGTTACCATGGGTAAGTAATGCTGATCCAAAGTGGATGCGCAGTGTACAGTCAAAGTATAATTTAGATGGTACTTTGGACACAGGTTGTTCCTATGCAGGTATTGACGGTAAAAATATTAACGGTGTGGAAATCCATATCTACGAGGAAAATGAAATTTATACTAAACCATCAACACCTACAGGTAATAGTAAAATAATTCAAGCTCCGTTTATTTCTCAGTTAGGCAAATATCCGACAGGATGCGAAAGTGTTACTACAGTTATGGCATTAAATCATGCAGGAATCAATATCTCAGTAGATACATTTATTGATAATTATCTTAACAGATCAGGCACACCTTTTGATCCCAATATTTCATTCGGAGGAAATCCCAGATCTACGAGTGGTTATGGATGTTATGCTCCGGTAATAAAAAAGGCTTTGGATAAAGTTTTATCCGGACAAAAATATACTGCAAAACAATTATATGGTGTTTCTCTGAAAAATTTATGCTCTAACTACATAGACAAAGGTATACCGGTAATTCTGTGGGCAACTATGTATATGAACACTCCATACATCAGCTCTACATGGACCTACAACGGAAAAACAATTAATTGGATTGCACCGGAACATTGTTTACTGTTGATTGGATATGATAGTACTCATTATATTTTTAATGACCCTCTAACTTCTCAATCACAAACGTACTATAGCAAATCTTCTGTTGAAACGGCGTATAAAGGATTAAATTTACAGGCAATTGTTCTTGAAAAAAAGGATACTGTTACGCCTACACCTACTCCAGCACCGGTTTATAAATATGGTGCAGTTAAAAATCCTGAAACTAAAGAAATATATCCAATTATGCTGTATGAAAATGGAAAAACCTATATTCAACCTGCTTATCAGTATGAAAATAAACCGGATGAGAAAAAACCAACAAGACTGCAAAAAAATACCTTTGATGTTGCAAAGTTTATTTCTGGATTAGAATTTGACGATAGTATGGTTGAAGCACAAAACCATCCAGCAATAGGCAATTTTTCAGCAATACTTATAGGTGGAATTACCTCTTTTGCAAATAGCTGGGAGACACTCTATATGGATGTTGAATATTATAAAGTTTCTTCTACGGGTCAAAAGCAAGCGGTAATTCGTTGTGGCGAATCTAAATATTGCAATTTCTTTAATAATTTAATATCACTTAAAAATCAATCTATGAGAGCTCTTTATGGCCGCTGGTCAGGAGCTAATATGTATTCTGCACAAGTATGGGAAAGTACTGTTAATGATTTTGCAAAAGGGCAGTATGCGAAATTTAAGGGAATAATACCAAATGATTCATATAAATATGATATTGAGTTTACATTTGATGAAAGACGAAAAGAGGATAAATATGTATCTCAAATTTTCTGTGGCAAAGATGGAAAAATGTATGAATATGCGACTATATATGATAGTGAAAAAATTGAAATTGTTGTTAAAGATTTTTGGGGTACAGAAATTGATCGTATAAATATTTTGCCTCAAATTAATCCTGTAAGTGAATTACCTCAAGATAAAGCAGCATTTTTTGAATTTGTAAAAGCATAAATATATTCACAACAGCCGAAGTAGAAAATACTTCGGCTGTAATTACAATATATAGATTTTAAAAACATAAAATTTAATAATCTACTCCCTCTTGCTTTATCATATTATCTTCAATTTTATAGTGTTTGGTAATTTCCATATTATCGGCAACCCATAGTGCTAAATCGCCCGAAGAAAGATCTGCATCGTCATCAAAAGCTCCGCATACGGAAAAGTCGTCATCACGGTAGCAATTAATAGCTTTGTAGGTTTTATCTATAATTACATAGGAATATTCTACCGCAATAATCTTTCCGTTCTTACCGTTATATTCACTGAAAGTAAAATCAGTTGCCCATTTTTTATCATTCCATGACTCTGGCATTGTAACATCCGGTGTACTTATACCGTCAACAAGTATATTAAAGTAATCCATAATGCTTTCAGGAGTTTCAAAAGTAACGTCCGGGAAACTGTCTATTACCTTCCCTATATTTATATATTCAATGTTATCGCAAATTAAATCTTTAATACCATCATATTTGCCACTAAATAAATCTTTATAAGCTTGTTTATATTTGTCATCTATTGGCATTAGTGATGGAATGATATAGTTATCTATACTTAATTTGTAGGGAGAAATATTTTCGCTGGCATTTGTTTTGTTTGCATCAGGACTAAAACAAGCAATAGATGTATAATTCTGAGCGTATAATTTCCAGTTTGAAGGAATATCAAGTGAAAAAGTTATATAATCACCTTCGCTGTTTTCCGTCACAGTTTTTGTTTCTATATCAGGCTTAATAATTGTATTGTTCTGCTGACAGCCTACAAGCAAAATCATAAGTACGATGGATATTATTGCTGATAAGATTTTGTATTTCATTTGTATGCTCCTATTCCTATTATATATTTTAACTGGAAATTATTTGAGATTTTTTGATTTTATGCATTTAATATTACTAAATTGTGATATTTATTATACTTCTTGTATTGCTTTTTGTAAAGTAATAATAAAAATAAATTTCAAACTTAATTAAAGTAATAAATGTAAGTATATCAGGACTTATGCAAAGTTATGTGGGATATGTTTGTTCTACGAAAGGTGGCATAAGATATGGATATACTTGAAGATTTATATTACGGAAACTTATTCCCTCACGAAAAATGTGCAAAGCTTGATGATGAGGTCAAGGAGCTATTGAAACTGCTCAACAGGAATGAAGAAAAGCTTGCGGCAGCCCTGACTGAGGCGCAGAAAGAAACCTTTGAAAAATACAAGGATTGTAATCGTGAAATTTCTGAAATCAGCGAACGAGAAATATTTCTGAACGGATTTCGACTGGGTGCAAGGATTATCATTGATGTAGTAAATAATTAAGAAAACGGATAGGCAGTTAATTTTTCCCATTGATTGCCTATCCGATTACTTTTTACAAATTTTACTCAATACAAATTATGTTCAATGCTTCCTCCTTGGGAATTTTATCCTCAAGATAATTGTCCCTTGCTGTTCTCGATTTTTCAAGCCAATCATAATATTCCTCAAAACTCAAAGGCTTTTCCACAGTATCAGGTGTGTTCAGTGTTCTTTCATAACGCTTATACATTTTGCCTCGCTGTGTGTCAAAAGTTTTCAGCACCTCATTTCTGTTTGCCAAGATTCGGTGCTTTAATTTCGGCGCAAATTCCTTGCAAGTTTTACCATTATTCAGAACTCTGTCGCAGTACAGGGTTTTCTTTTTTGTCTTTGGCACAAAGTATCTGCCACAAAGCTGACAGAGGCAGAGGCGGTATCCGTTCTCAACAAATAAATGTAACAGCAGAAAATAATACTCTGTCAGGTTACGGATATGGTACATCTGTCTGGATTTGTTATCCTCAAAATAAAATACGGTGGAAATCTGTACGCTGTTGTAATTGAAATCTTCGTTAACATCAATTTCTATTTGATTTGATAAATCGCTGAAAAAGTGCAAAACAAAAAACTGCACGGTTTTTATCTGGTCAAGATAGCTTGCATATTCACGCAGATAATGTTCAGTTCCGTCGTTCTCTCCTAAAAAATCCTCAATCATAAGTCTGTTCAAAAGACCGTAAAAAGTTCTATATTCCGCCAATGCCTTTTCTGCTTTTGCAGTTAACTTTTTAATCAGTGCAAATCTTTCTTCACTTTCATCAGGATATGTTCTGTAAACTTTTCTTATTTCATTTTGCAGTTCAGAATACTCTTCAAAATCTTCTTCTGAGAAACTAATCAACTCATTTTTGATAGTAGTATTTTCAATTGGAATCTTATTGTTATTTTCCTGCATATAGCCGGAAATATTTCCTTTGGAATCAATTTTTAATAATAAACCTTCGTGCTTTGCCATATACACCTCTGTCCTGAAGTGAAAATTATAAAAATCACTTCAATTCATTTTGTCATATATTTTTCTTGAAAAGTATGAGATTATTGTATCACACTGGTGAAAAAATTCCAACAGCTTTTGGATTACAACTGAATAACCATACCAAAGCTAAAATATTTTGAAATCATATGAGGTATGAGTAACAGGGAAATGAGAAAAATGATTAAGAATTTAAATTTGGAGTTGAGCAGTAAGGCAAGATTTGATTCAATCGACGGTGCAAGTCTTGTTGAAAAAGATTTGCCGAGAAAGAAGTTTATAATCAATTCACTTCTTGCAAGCGGTCTTTCGATTATAGCCGGCTCACCAAAGGTAGGTAAGTCGTGGCTTGTTCTTGACTGGTGCGTTCGGATTGCAAAAGGCAAAGATGTATGGAATCTGCATACCGACAGCGGTACAACTCTGTATCTGTCACTTGAAGATGATGAAAGCAGATTGCAGGACAGGCTGACAGCGATAACCGATGAAGTGCCGAGTGATGTTCATTTTGTTACGGATTGTTCAAAACTTGATGAAAGGTTGGAAGAACAGATTCAAACTTTTGTTGATGAGCATATGGATACTGTCTTGATAATCATTGACACGTTTCAACTTATCCGTTCTGCAAAAAATGACTCGAGCTATTCAAATGATTATCTTGAGGTACAGAAACTCAAAAAACTTGCTGATGAGTTGAAAATTGCTATTCTTCTGGTTCATCATTTAAGAAAGCAAGGCGACTCTGACCCAATCAATGAGATTTCAGGTACAAATGGTATAGCTGGCTGTGCCGATGCTCTATTTGTTTTGAAAAAAAGCAATCGCACGCAGGGCAACGCAACTTTATTTTGCACGGGAAGAGATATTGAGGACAGAGAAATTGAGCTTGCATTTTCAAAAGAGGATTGCACTTGGAAAATGACTGCAGACAGCGCAGAGAATCCGAATATGCTTTTGCCTGATGAAATGAACTTGCTCATTGAGATGATGAAAGCAGAAAAATATTTCAACGGAAGCAATGCGGAATTTCTTGAACGATATAATGCTTATTCAGGCAAAAATCTTTCTGCTCGTATTCTGAAAAGGATGATGAACAAGTGGAAGTATGACTTGAATGATAATCACGTTTATTTCAAATCGTATAAGGAAAATAACATCAGAAAGGTTGAAATCAAATATGATTTTGAGATTGATAATTCAGATAGCGAGTACGTTAGGTACGATAAGTACGATGAAAATATAGCCGTTTGATTTATCGTTTTTATCGTCCTTAATGCAGATGTTGAGCAGAATTTGGCGGTTTGTCCGACTTTCAAGAGAAAACGGATAAAGTACCCGACTTCAAGCAAAAATCAAAATTTGGGCGGTTTGTGAGCGAAAGTAATTCTATATAACGGATTATGAATTCAGCGTAAAGTTGGGGTTCACATTTTCACAGCTTTTAAGCTGTGGCAAGCAACGCATTCGGCTGGTCGCTGACCTGCCGAATGCAATATACGGGCAGAAGCCCGAACCCACTTTATTGGCAAAGGAGGAAACCTAAATGAAAGACAGAAAAATGAGCATAAGAATATCGGAATCCGATTTACAGAAGATTCACAATAAAGCAGACAAGGCAAATTTAACTTTAACCGAATATATAACGAAGGCTTGCCTCGGAAAACAAATCTTTGTTGTTGACGGACTTGATGAAATTATCCGTCAGCAAAAGGCTATCGGCAGAAACTTAAATCAAATTGCAACACTTTGCAATATGGGTAAAGTCATTTGCTTTAATCTTGCTGAACTTACAAATCAGTATGCAGAGATGAATAAACTACTTACCGATTTGCTTGACAGAAAGAGGTGGTCATAATAGCAACAGTAAAATTTATCGCAAGCAAACAAATGCAGTCACGGCAAGGGTTAGCTTCAATCCTTGCCTACTGCAAACAGGATAAGAAAACTTTGTACGATGGCAGAAAGCTGGTGAGCGGAGTGAATTGTGTAGCAGAGTCAGCGTTCAATGAAATGATGAATACTAAAATTCAATATAGAAAAACTGATGGCAGAATGTACTATCATTTGTTTCAGTCGTTCCACCCCGATGAACCTATAACACCCGAAACTGCTCACGAAATTGCTTTGAAGTTTGCACAAGAGCGATTCAAAGGTTATGAAGTTTTAGTTGCTACTCATATTGACAGAGAGCATATACATTCACACTTCATTTTAAATTCTGTCAGTGCTGAAACAGGATTGAAATATCATCCAGATAAAAATGAGATACAACGGTTGAGAGATTATTCTGACAACCTATGCAGAAAATACGGTTTATCAGTTGTAATTCCTAAGCAACCAAAAGTAAAACAGATGTCGGCAAGAGAATATCGTTCAGCAGACAAAGGTCAAAGCTGGAAGTTACAGCTTGCAATAGCTGTTGATGAAGCTATGAAATATGCAACCTCAAAGGAACATTTCATAAGCCTGATGGAGAACGAAGGCTATGAAGTTAAATGGACGGCAGAAAGAAAAAGCATTACCTACACTACACCAAATGGAATGAAGTGCAGGGATAATAAATTACACGAAGAAAAATATCTTAAGGAGAATATGGAAAATGAATTCAGAATACGGGAAGAAATCACCACAGGAATTAAAGGAACAAGCCAAAAAGCAAATGCAAATCGCCTCAAAAGCAGAACCCTGCGTAGCGGTTACGGAGCAGAACTGGAAAGCATTAATTTCAACTCAGACAGCACAGATAGATATGCTGAAATCAATACTGGACGAAATTTCAGAACTGACTACGAAAGAGGAAATACGGATATACCTCAACCGCCAGATGAATTCCTTGCAGAAGTCTATCGACAATTCCAATGCAATGGCGCAGACCTTCAAGAAGGAGCTTCAGGATATGACGAACAATTACGTCAGTCAGATAAACAATGCGGCGAAGAATGCTTCACAACAGGTTGGGAGCGCGAGCGAGAAATATTCATACAGTATCAGTCAGGCGGAGGAGAAACTGAATCATCATGTGAGGATACTGTTTTTCCTGGCTTTGATACCGACAGCTATTACAGCAATAACGGAAATGATATTGCATATCTGGTCGCAAATCTCACAAATATTTTAGACAGCAACCACCCTGTAGAGGACTGCACTACAATGAAAAAACCTCGTAAAGAGAGAAAGAACATACAAGAAAATCCACAAGGCGGATTTGGTATGAAGATGTAAAGAAAGGATTGCCATGAACGAAACTGAAAATAGAATAACACCAATCACAAGAAACGATATTGCGTTTAACCGCCGTCATCTGTACGAAAGCGATAAGGTTAAAATCGGCAAAAAGACATTTTTAGTCACATCGGTATTTCCTATCGGAACCGAGAACGGTGACAACCCAAGTGCCGATGAAAAAATTAAAAATTTACTTGAACGAAAAACGGGATAAATATTTTACTGGACATTCAAACCGAGTAGGAGTATTGTTGACTTGCAATCCTATTCGGTTTGATTCAACAGAGCCTGAACGGCTCGGAAAGGATGAAAAAATTATGAAATCAAACCAACAAAAGATTACCGCACTCTACTGCCGTCTTTCTCAGGAGGACGAGTTAGAGGGTGAATCAAACAGCATTAAAAATCAAAAAAGTATGCTCGAAAAATATGCCGCCGATAACGGCTTTGGCAACTGTCGGTTCTATATTGATGACGGTTACAGCGGAGTATCCTTTGTTGAGGTAAGATAACGTAACCTTTTTTGCAGAGGGCGTTATCTTACCTCTTTTTGATGTATGTTAGATAGCATAACTCTTTACGTCGGCTCCTATCTGTCTGAAATAGGAGATACTTTCGGTAGGCTTGTCGCCCGTATCAACTCTGCCGACAAAGCTATAAAAGATTTCGATTTTGCGGGTGTTCGTTTCCTTATCCAGTTCGTGAATAAGAATACGGTCAATAAATTCATGGACGTTTTCGTAGGTCAGTTCGGTAATGGCGGTGTATCTGCGTACCAGTGCGACAAACCTTTTCACGTCCGCGCTGCGCTCGGTGGCGTTGTCGATTTCCTGTGACAGCTCCGCAATCCTCCGGGTCAGCGTCTTTTTTTCTTCATCATAGCCGGAAGTCAGAAAAGCAAACTGTTCATCAGAAAGTTTCCCTAAAGCGTTGTCCTCGTAGAGCTTGCGGAATAAGATGTTCAGCTCGCTAATGCGGCTCTGCGCCTTGTCAAGCTCTTTCCGCTGCTGTGTCAGCGTCTTTTGTACTGCCTTTGCGCTGCACTCGTTGGCGGTTTCGATAAACTCCTGTTCATGCTCTTTCACATAGGACAGCACCCTCTGTAAATCAGCAAGGACAAGTTCTTTAAGGACGCTCTTTCGGATATAATGGGTAGTGCAAAGCTCGCCAGTCCTTATCCTGTTTCGGTACTTTCCGCAAGTGTAGGCGTGTTTGCGTTCCAGTGTCCCGGCTCCCTGTTGCAGATACATTTTATAGCCGCAATCCCCACAAAAGAGAAGTCCCGAAAAAATGTCAATTTCATCAACCTTTGTAGGGCGGTGTTTGGTAGCAATCCGTTTCTGTGCAAGGTCAAAGGTTTCTTCGTCAATCAAAGGTTCGTGCGTGTTGGGGAAAAAGTATTGCTTTTCCTCCGGGTTCTTTTTCGTCTTTTTCGATTTGTAAGATACCTTATAGCTCTTGCCCGTAATGGTATGCCCCAAATATTCTTTGCGTCCAAGAATATCATACAGTGTCTTATCCGGCCAGTTATAAATACAGGTCGGGTGCGGGCGCGGGTGGCGGCAACTGCCGGAACGACGGTAGCGCAGTTCTGAAACAGTAAGTACCTCATGTTCCCGTAGCCAGTTCTGGATTTCGCAGATACGGTCGCCGCGCACATACATAGCGAAAATCTGTTTTACAATGTGCGCCGTTTCCGGGTCGGGCAATAGATGATTGCGGTCGTTTGGGTCAGCTATGTACCCATAAGGCACTTGCCCGTTGACGCGCTCGCCTTTCTGCGCCTTTGCCTGTTTAACAGCCCGGATTTTCTTTGAGGTGTCGCGGGCGTAAAACTCGTTGAACCAGTTCCGCAGAGGGGTAAACTCGTTATCTTCCCTCGCTGTGTCTACACCGTCGTTAATGGCAATGTAGCGCACTTCATATTCGGGAAAGACAATCTCTATCAGTTCCCCGGTTTTCAGATAATTACGTCCCAGACGGGAAAGGTCTTTTGTTATGACGGTCGCCACGTTCCCGGCTTCAACCTCATGCAGCATGGCTTGAAGCCCCTCACGCTCGAAACTCACGCCGGAAAATCCGTCGTCTACAAAAAAGCGCGTATTGAAAAAGTGGTGTTCGTCAGCGTACTTTTGTAAAATCAGCTTTTGGTTCTGTATGCTCTCGCTTTCCCCGGCCTGCATATCTTCCTGGCTCAATCTGCAATATAAAGCGGTAATCTTGTCTGTCTGTAACATTTTGTCCTCCTTTCCGACGACAGACAAGCATGGTATTTGTACTGTCTATATTATACCACATACCGCTGCCTGTGTCATGTATAAAATGTGAAGAAACGCCCTATTTTCGGGCGTTTGCGGGGTTCAGCTCCATGTCTTTGCGAATGAGCTTTTTTATCTTTTTATCCAGTGTGTCCGTTGCGCGTTCACTTGCAGACGAACATACAAGGTAAGTAACTTTTCCGATTTTATGCTCCGTTGTGGTAACGGGCGTTTGGTTTTGCGTCAAAGAAAATCCCCCTTTCTTTCGCAAACATATAATACAGTCTATGAATAGCAGCAAGTCCACTATTCAATAAAACAAAGGCTTTAATCGGACGGTTATTAGCATAACCTCATGGGAATTTCACCCCGGCATGGTTCTCATGCAGCCCTACCCATTGCCTGCGACGCTCTTAACGCTCGGACTGTGGCTGTAAGGAAGTATCATTGTATATTCTGCGTGTCGTTGCCCGCAAACCGCTACACTTGCTTTCCAGCGCGGTGTTGGTCGCTCGGCTGTCCGGGCGGTGATAACCTCGCCCGGATAGCGTCATGGCGCACCCGCCGTATGGCTCGACGCAAAAGGAACGTATCCGATTTGCCCTATGCTGCGCCGCCGTTATCTTGCGCCGCTTTCTTTTTCAAGGTTCAAAATGGCTGTGCTACCCGCGTCAACAGCGGAACGGAAAAGGGGGTGAGAGAAAGCGTCCCGCCGCCGTTGCGGTTATTCCTCTGTCCTAAAGGTGAGGACAGCCATCATCAGTTTTGCTTGCAGCCGTTCCCGAATGTCGTGGTCTACGCCGAAATAGACGTTCCCGCGCTCGTCGTACAGCTTCCGCATGGAGAGGCGGGCTATGTAGCCGCTAAAATGCTGCAAGACAATCTTCATGGCGTCCGGGTCGCCCTTTGTCGCTGCCACAATGACAGGATAAGGAACAA